>Ga0316207_10000996_pt1 | contig 38598 bp, 68 predicted proteins | sample 6weekpyrite_MG_FD_204943 | JGI IMG/M metagenome (GOLD analysis project Ga0316207, IMG submission 204943) | Microbial mat bacterial communities from mineral coupon in-situ incubated in ocean water Damariscotta River, Maine, United States -... | ecosystem: Environmental > Aquatic > Marine >... | reverse complement strand
CAAACTCTGAAACAAAACTGTTTGCTTCTTTCGAGGAAGCATTACCAGACGCGCAGGCTAAAGAACTATCAAGCAACGCGTGGTCTTTGTTCCAACCCCAAACCCAATACATAGAAGCAGGTGCGGCAGCAGTAGTAGAGGAAGGCTTTAATCCTTTCTGGGCAACTAACGCAACCATTACACAATCAATGCAAGGTTTCAGCTAATGCGTAAAAATGTAGCAAGTCAAAACGTCAGCTTTCACGCTGTTAGCACAACAGATGGCTCTGATGTAACCACTGGTACGCCAACTGTTTACTACACTATTGACGGTGGCACACAAGCAACGGGTACAGGCACATCAACTCACGAAGGCAACGGTGAGTGGTCTTATGTCCCCGCACAGGCAGAGACTAATGGCGACCACGTAGCTTTTACTCAAGTATTAAGCGGTGCAGTTAGCCAGACAGTTAATGTGTGGCCTGTTAGTTTTGATCCGACTGCGGCAGACTTAGGGCTTGAGAACGTGTCAGCAGCAGACGTAAACGCTCAATGTGATACAGCTATATCTGATGCGGCACTTGCTACGGCAGCAAACCTTGCAACAGTAGATACGGTTGTTGACGGCATTCAAACGGATTTAAGTAATGCCACTGATGGCTTAGGCGCATTAAAGACATTGATTGATACAGTAGATACCAACGTAGACGCTGTACTTGTCGATACAGGCACAACTCTCCCCGCAACCCTAGCGACTATTGATGGTATTGTTGATTCTATCCTTCTTGATACCGCAGAGATTGGCACAGCAGGCGCAGGACTTACCGATTTAGGTGGCATGTCAACAACAATGAAAGCACAGGTAAATACAGAAGCCGATACTGCTTTGACTGACTACGACCCGCCAACTAATACTGAAATGGAAGCCCGTACACCCACAGCAGCACAGCTTCTTTACATGACTCGACACGCCGCAACTGCTAAGCCTGTTACCTTTACAGGAGGCACAACCACAACCGCTATCTTAGGTAATGTGGACGGTTCTGCCGCAAGCAGCACAGATGATGTTTACAACTCAAGATTGCTTGTATTTAACGCAGGCACGTTAGATGAGCAGGTTTGCCAGATAACAGACTATGTTGGTTCTACCACAACAGCGACTATTTCAGCAGTCACTACAGCAGTTACAAGCAGCCATACAGCCGTATTGGTTTAAGTCATGGCGCTATTAACGCGCATTTCAGTAGGTGGCGTAGGAAAATCATACGGCACAGTAGCCAACAAATCAGAGTCAGGAGTAGCTACCTCTGAGACGCTAACTCGAATATCAGTAGGCGGCGTTGGTCAGAAATATTCTGTAACAGATAAAAATGAAGCTGGATCTTCATCAAGAATAACAAGGATTGGCGTTGGTGGTGTTGGGTTATCTTACACAATATCAGCTAAAGCAGAAGCAGACCTTGACGGTGCAGGTAAAAAGATACGCTCAAATGGACGTATCCACAGAAAGATCCAGTTTAGCCAAGAAGAAGTTAATAATCTTCTTAATGTTATAGACCCCCTTGAAAACTCAGAAGAACAAGAGCTATCCAGTAGTTATTCAGATATAACAACTCACGCTAAAAGAGTTATCAAGACACCTGAAAAATTAGAAAAACTGCAAGAAATATTAGACCCCTACGATTTCAATGAGGACGACATATTAGCCCTTATCTTAATTCTATCAGAGGTATAAATGGATAAAGTAGCAAGAGGTAATCGCGCCAAAGAAATGCTTAAAGACGATATTTTTAACGAAGCTTTTGATCATATACGAGAAAACCTATTGGGTATGTTTGAAAATTCAGACGCACAAGACTCAAAGGGCAGGGAAAGAGCTTGGTTACAAATGAACGCACTTAAAGAGGTGCATAGGTATTTCCAAATTATTGCTGATGAAGGAACTATGGAGTCGGCAATCAATGAAGAAAAAGAGAAGAGATCTAAACTAAACCTAGCAGTAAGTAATTTTTAATCTCGCCGTGAGGCGACACATTCCTGTAAGGACAAAACTATGGAAGATGCAGCGACCCCGGAAACGGGAACTGACCACACCCCCGGTACAGAACTATCAACAGAAGAAGCAACAAATATAATTGAAGCAAGAATGGACGTGACACCTCCCGAGGAAGCGCCCAAAGGTGAGTCAACCGACGAACCAGCAGAAGAAGTCGTAGAGCAATCTACAGAAGAAACCACAGACGATCCTGAACAACAGGAAGAATCTGAGGAAGTAACCGAAGAACAAGAACCGGAAACTGAAGAGCTAGAGCTTTCCTCTTTAACCGATCTTGCCGATCACTTTGATATTGAACCTGATTCAATGAATCAATTAAAAGTCAAAGTTAAGGTAAACGGCGAAGAGAGTGAAGTCACCTTAAGTGAAGCAGTTGCAGGCTACCAGCGCGAATCGGATTACTCAAGAAAGACAGCAGAAGTAGCAGAGCAACGCAATGAAATACTTGCCGAGCGACAAGCTATTCAGTCTGTACGTGAACAGCACATCCAAGCAATCGACCAACTAGGCACAGTTCTACGCCAATCAATTGAAGGCGAAAGCATTGAACACCTCCGTGACACCGACCCGGCAGAATACGCAGCCGCTATGGAAGACCGCAGACAGAAGATTGAAGCATTCAACAACCTTAAAGCTGAGAGAGAAGGATTATCTCAGCAAGCAGCACAAGAACAGCAGCAGCGTCTTGATGCGGTTAAGGCTGACGAGTACCAGAAACTTCTAGGCGACTTTCCAGAGTGGAGCGATCCAGCCGCTATGGAAGCGGGGAATAAAGCTATCGCAAGCTATTTGGTTAGCGAAGGGTTTTCTAATCAGGAAATCGGGAGCGTCATTGATCACAGAACAATAAGGTTAGCTGATAAGGCTCGTAGATATGACGAGCTACAGAAGAAAGCCCCCATTGTTAAAAAGAAAGTGATTAAGACCCCTAAATTCCAAAAGCCCGGCAGATCGACACCAAAAGGCGAAAGCACAAAGGATGATGCACTGAGAAACCGATTAAGAAAAAGCGGAAAGGCCGATGATGCCGCCGCACTTCTTATGGAACGATGGAGCTAAACAATGGCACAACCAACAGGTACTTTTTCAAGTTATGACGCAGTAGGTAATCGCGAAGATCTTTCAGATATGATCTTTGACGTTTCACCAGAAGAAACCCCTTTCCTTTCCGCTATCGGTAAAGGCAAGGCTAAAGCAACAACTCACGAATGGCAGACAGACGCACTGACAGCAGTTAGCGCGACCAATGCTCACATTGAAGGCGACGATGCAACCCCAGCAGCACCAGCAGCAACTACTCGCTTGACCAACTACACTCAGATCCTCAAGAAACACGCCGTTGTTACAGGCACTCAAGAGACTGTAGATAAAGCTGGTCGTAAGTCAGAAATGGCTTATCAAATGGCTCGCCGTATGAAGGAAATCAAGCGAGATCTTGAAGCCTCTATGATCGGTGGCGCAGCAATTGGTAACGCTAAAGTAGCAGGCAACGACTCAACTGCTCGTGAAATGGGTTCTATCTACACCTACATGACCTCAAATACTTCTTTGGGTTCTACGGGTGCGAACTCAACTGGCGATGGTAGTGACGTAATGACAACGGGTACAGACCGCGACTTAACAGCCGCTATTCTGGACACTGTTCTTGCAACTACTTACTCAACTGGCGGCAACCCTGACTGCTTATATGTCTCTCCAACTAATAAAACAGTTGTAGGCGACTTCACAGCAGGCGGCGCGACTCGCTATGTAACAACTGACGATAGCAAGCTGAATACAGGCATTGACGTGTATGTGGGTGATTTCCACACACTGAAAGTTGTACCTTCACGCCACATCGTCGGTGATAACGTCCTAGCAATTGATCACGACTTCGTGAAATTCGCAGAGCTTCGAGGCATCACTGCTAAGAATCTTGCGGTCACTGGTGACTCAACTCGCAAGGAAATCACTTGGGAAGGCACATTAGAAGTCTGTAACGAAGGCGCACTTGCTCTCGTAGCTGACACTAACGGCTAACTTATAGGGGAGGGCTTCGGCTCTCCCCACTTTTAACGGAGAAATAAAATGCCCGCGACACCTACAAAGGTAACGGAATCTGTATCAGTAAAAGCAATTAAAACAATTTTCGTCGAATACTCAAAAGACGAAATCAAACAAATTAATGATCGACTCAAAGATGGCAAAACAGCCGCCGGTATGACAAAGCGTATTGAGCCGGGTGACGAAACATCCCTCTCTGTTAAGGACGCTAAGAAACTGCAAAAGTCAGGCGCAGTGGAAATTATCCTTGACTGAGAAATACCACTACGACGACGGAGAAGATCGTCTTTACGTAAAACATGAAGAAGACCTTGAGCCATTAGTCGATAGAATAAAAGCCGTTAAGCAGCATTGGGATGGTCGGGGGGATACCTCTTTGGGGTATTTCGTCGGCACTATCCCTGATGTTGTATGGAAAGAGTATTGCAAAGTTCATGGCGTTTCTTATCACGAATTTCTAAACAATAACGAACACATCCACCGAATAATGAACGACCCTGATTATTCAAAGTTCAGAGTCTTTGAAGGGAAGATTTAATGGCATCCACCTATACAGAGTTAAAGACAGAGATTGCTGATTGGCTCGCTAGGGCAGATCTAACCTCCAAAGTAGATTCGTTTATTGACTTTGGCGAAGCGTGGTTAAATAGGAAGCTAAGAGTTAAGGCGATGCAAACCACAGCCGATCTAACGATTGACTCTGGTTCAATAGCAGAGCCTACAGGAATGATTAGGGCACGCAGGATTTACATAAACTCAGATCCAAAAGCCCGTCTTGATTACATGACTCCTGAGCAATTCCATAGCGTTTATGCCGGGTCTGAAACTGGCAAGCCTAAAATCTTTACAATTGAAGGCAATAATATCTTATTTGCACCTTCTCCAGATTCCGCCTATACGGGGAAAATTCTCTACTACAAAGCCTTTACTGCGCTTGATGACTCCAATACAACCAATTGGCTTCTAACCAACCATCCCGATCTTTATCTTGCGGCCTGCCTAAGTCCAGCAGAGGCATTCATTATGAACGATCAACGCATTGCTATGTGGAAACAGTACGCGATGGATACGGTTGAGGAACTTAATACACAGGATTGGGACGGCGAACATTCTGGCGCAACACTCCAAGTTAGATCGGATGTTAATAATCCATGATGCTTCCATTTGGCGAATACTTACCAGACCTTCCTGACTTCCAGAACCCCGGTGCAACTGTCGCAAAAAATGTTGTTCCCTTGGTTAATAGTTATGGCTGTCTTAATGATCTCAACGTACTGTCTGATGCACTTGACGCACGTTCACGGGGCGCTATATCTATTCGAGACAAGGATGGTAACGGACTTACCTACGCAGGAAATGAAACAAAACTATACGGCCTTTCTGATGGCGCTTTCACCGATTACTCAAAGGTTGGCGGGTATTCAACAGGTGACGGCGAGGTTTGGGAGTTCATTAAGTGGGGTGAAGATGTTATTGGAACGAACTTCGCAGACACCCCTCAGACCATCACAGCAGGCGGTACAACTTTTGCTGATTTAGGGGGATCTCCACCTAAAGCAAGGCACATTTCTGTAGTGAGGGATTTTGTTGTAGTTGGTAATACTTACGACACAACAGATGGAAACGTACCAAATAGGGTTAGATGGTCAGGCATCAACAACTCAGCAACATGGACAGCTTCATCTTCAACTCAATCTGACGCACAAGACCTGCAAGGTAATGGTGGATGGGTTCAAAAAGTAGTTGGTGGTGAATATGGCGTTGTATTTCAAGAGAGATCTATATGGCGCATGACTTATGTAGGGACTCCGATTGTATTTCAGTTCGACGAGGTTCAGCCCGGTAGAGGAACACCCGCACCAAACTCAGTTATTCAATATGGTGATGTTATCTTTTACTTAGGTATAGATGGTTTTTACTCTCTTACTAACGGCATTCAGAATCAGCCAATAGGCGCTAACAAAGTAGACGAAACATTTTTTGCAGATCTCGATGAGTCTTATTACGACAGAATTAGCTCTGCAATTGATACGACCAATACTTTAGTGTTTTGGGCTTATCCCGGATCAGGAAATACTGATGGCAGACCTAATAAAATAATTATATATAACTGGACAACAGGCAAGTGGTCATTTGCAGAAATAGACACAGAGCAACTATTTAACTACTCACCGCAAGGGTACACCCTAGACTCTCTTGATAGCGTAAATACCTCAATAGATGCGCTTAATCAATCTCTCGATTCAAGGGCATGGACAGGCACATCTTCTGTATTAGGTTGCTTTAACTCAGACAATAAATTGTGTGACTTCTCAGGTGATGCGTTAGACGCAACACTTGAAACAACAGAAGCCCAACCTGTGCAAATGGGTAGGGCGGTTATCACATCACTAAGACCTATTTGTGACGGAACAGCAACGGTTCAACTTGGCGCAAGAGAGACACAAGACGACTCAGTGACATGGAGTGCAGAAACTTCCCTTAATTCTATAGGGGAGGCCAATATTCGATCTAGTGCCAGATACCACAAAGCAAGAGTTAAGATTGCTGGTGGATTCAATCACGCACAAGGCGTTGAGCCAACAATCGTACCACAGGGTAAACGATGAGTAAGTCCAGTTTCAACAAAGCCCCCATCCACGCAAATTCAGTTTCTATACACCTTCGCACTCTCGCCAACATCATCAACAACATGATGGATGGGAAAACAAACAATACAGGCGAAGTGACTTTAACTGAGAACGTCACTACCACAACAGTGACAAACTCAGTTGTATCCCCTGACTCTTCAATATTTCTAACAGCCACTACATCAAACGCAGCAGGGGAGTCTCCTTACATCGTTGCAGGTGATGGGGATTTCACAATTACACACGCTAACGCAGCAACCACAGACAGAACTTTCAACTATATGGTGACAGGATGAATAACGGAATTGTTTACGATGATGCAGGCCAATACCTAGCTCTCAGGGATGGCTATTTTTCAGATAACAAAAACGGCAAACTTGCGACAGACCGTTGGACTAATCAACTAAAAGCAGATTGGGATAGATGGAGCGGCAAGCAAAATAAGCTAGGCAATCAACCCTTAATATCTGACTTCGTACAACAATACGGATATGGTCAACAAGGCGCTGATTCAGGCGATGAGGCTGGCGCTTATATTGGCTATGGTTCACAACCACAACAAGCACCAGCACCAGTTCAATCGGCAAATCCTTTTGAACAGCCCATCCAACAAACCTTCACAAACTTAGGCGAAGAGAACGGCGTAGTTAATCCCGGCCTTCAAGATATTGGTCAGAACCCTTTTGAGTCGCCTTTATATCAGGGTATTTCAAACATCCTAAATAGACCAGTTGAGACGGGCAAATATCACGGCTTTAACTTCCAGAACGCTTACGCCAACCCCTTATACGGTAACGGCATAAACCCAACTGCAAGAAACCCGTTTGGCAAGTTCTAACCTAGTAGGGATTCAATCCTCACAGATAGATGAAGTATGGCCTCAAGTCATTGGATTGATGAGAGGCGTTTTAAAAGAAGAACCTGACTACTCTCACGACCACATCAAGTATTACTGCAAGCAAGCAAAGATGCAGTTATGGGTAACGCAAAACATAGACGGATTTGTGGTTACTGAGATTCAAATTTATCCACTAAGAAAAGTTCTAGTTGCCATGTTCGCAGGCGGTAAAGACGGAAAGGTTAATTGGATCGAGGTAATGGAAGACCTAAAGAAATTCGCAAAAGACACCGGATGTGCGTCAGTAAGAATTTATGGAAGACGTGGATGGGTAAAGAAATTCAAGCCACAAAAAGAAATGTCCTTTTTTGACACAGAGGTATTATGATGATTTTAGAATTTTATAAACAGCTTTTTGCTCCTTTCTCTTTCGGGGGTGGTGGAGGCGGTCAGTCACAGACTCAGACTGTAGAGCCTTATTCTGCACAACAGCCTTACTTAGATCGCGGCTTTGAGCGAGCGGAAGATTTATACAATTCTCAATTCCAGCAATTTTACCCGGGTCAGACATTTGCCCCCTTTGCGCCAGAACAGGCTTATGCTCTTACTGCACAGACCAATCGTGCTTTAAATGGTTCTCCTTTAGTCGGTAAGTCTCAGCAACAGATCGACTCAACTTTATCAGGTGATTACTTAGGCGCTAACCCTTACTTAGATCAGGAGTTCTCCCGAGTAGAAGATAAGATCAACAGCAGCATCAATTCAAACTTCTCTAAAGCAGGTCGTTATGGATCGGGGCTTCACAAGTCAGAAATAGCTGACAAGATAGGTCAGGCAGCAGGACAGTTCTACGGCGACAATTACCGTAATGAACGGACTAACCAACTCAGAGCAGCCTCATACGCCCCTCAACTAGCTAATCAAGATTACTTCGATATTGCTCAACTAGCCCAAGCGGGTGATGCACGTCAAGCAATGGGTCAGAGATTCATTGATGAGCAAAAAGCCCGTCATGACTTTAACGATCCTTACTCACAAGACAAGCAAAGACTTGCTGATTACACAAACTTTGTCGGCGGTAATTATGGCTCTCAATCAACCTCAGAAACACCCACTAACGGAACATCAACAGGGTTAGGATTATTGGGTCTGGGGCTTTCGGCCTTTGGGGGAGGAAGTGGCAGCTTTTTAGGAGGATTGTTCTCGTGAAGGGATTTTTAAATAACCCGCTTACTCAGTTAAGTCTAGGTCTTTTACAAGCAGGCGCACAAGGTCAAGCACCCGGTGCGGGACTTGCTAATGGCTTCCAAATGTTACAGCGTCATCAAGACAACAAAATGAAGAACAAGCTGTTAGAGGCTCGCCTTGCCGACATTGAAGACCGGAAACAGGAGCGTGAAGCGAAGCGTCAGCGTCAGGCCAAACTGTCACAATTCATCGGACAACAACAGCAGACAGAGAACTTTGAAGCCGATACATTCCCGGGAGAAGCGCCACTACAAGGCAACTCAACCATCACACAAGAAGGATCGGGTATCCTTTCCGATGGAGCAATAGACCAATCAGAACGAGCCAATCTTGGCCTCTTAATGATGCAAGACAATCCATCTGCGGGTATTGCTTTGATGAAACAGCAGCCGCTAGGCGCTCAGTATAAGTATCTTGACGAGCAAGGCAATCCTAAATACGGAACCGCAGCGCAAGCTAACGGACAAGCCCCTTACTCAACGCCACAGAGATCGGGCAATAAATTTAGCTTCTTAAATACAGGTAACGGAGTTTTTACGGGGAATCGCTCCACAGGTGAAGTGTCCCCAACAATGTATGACAACAGGCATATTGAATCAAACGCTCAAGGAGTTCAGAGCAGACATGGAGAAAACATGGATTTCAAAGAGAGGCAGTTTGAGTTTTCAAGAAACAAACATGAAATCAAGAATACGGACGACATAGCTGTAAGGTATGAAAAGGAAACTAAACCAGTTAAAGGCGCATTGAGAAATATTGACATTGCTATTCAAGCAGCCGAATCTCAAAACCCATTATCTGACGTTCTTCTACAACAAGCATTATCACAAGTTGTTGATACCAATGTTCGCGCACAAGCAGAACTTGAGAAGTTCGGTAACTTTGGTGCGCTTGATACCAAAATCAAGACAGCATTTAATAAAGCGTTCAGCGGTCAATACTCTGACGAAGCTCGCGCAGATATTATTGCCACGCTTACTCAGTTTAGAGACGGTATTTACACGCCTGTTCTTAATGAACGCGAATCTTATTACAAGGGAATCGCTAAAGATCGCAAGCTAAATATAGATCACATCATCCCGCCTAAAGTCCAATCATTCACAGGAGGCACACTTGAATGACCAATAAAGTAATGATTAATGGTCAGGAATACGAGCGACTAGAGGATGTAGAGGGCGGCTTTAAGGTAAAAGACTCTGGCGGCAAGGTAATGACTTACAAGCCACCTAAACCTCAAGCACCTAAAGAGACTCCTTCTCTTATGGATCATTCTGTTGGACTTGCTTCTCAGGTTAATAACTTAGTCCCAGACGTTCTGGGAGCGCCTAGCGATCTCGCGGCCTGGATTCAAAGCAGCATACATGGCAAGGACATTAAAGCCGACTATGGCTCTGATTACTTTAAAAACCTAACAGGTATCGGCACGATCAAGAAAGCTGAAACATACCCAGAGCGAGCCGGGGAATTTATTAAATACGGATTAGGATTCGGCGCAGGCACAGGTACAGTCGCTGCCAGCAAATCAGGTGGGCTTTTAAACAACGTCAGAAACAGCCTACCTAGTTGGCTGGGTGGAGCATCAACAGCAGGAACACAAGGGGTCGCTGCAAGCAACACAGCAGCAAGGTCTGGTAGCGCATTAACCAACATTAAGAACACTATTATCAACCCTTATTTAAACTCCCCCCGTAGCGCGGCGGCGATTGATGCAGGTGTTTCTACCTTAGCTGGGGTTGGATCTAAGTTCGGGGAAGATGTTTCCCCAAATCATCCTCAACTGGGGTCTGCTGTTGGCGCACTAGCAGCACCATTATCTCCCCTCGCCGTAGTAAAAGGTGTTCAGCAGTTTAGCCCAGTAGCTAAAGTGGCTAAATCAAGCCTTGATTGGCTAACCAAAGAGCTTGCGGCAGGAACACAGAAAGGCGGGACAATAAGAGCAGAGAATAGAGTCCAATCGCTTATCGAAGACTCTCAAGCCGCTTTAAGGAATTTGCGTTATGGAGACACTTTAAAAGAAGCCCCATTATCTCCTGCTAAAAAATCAGGCGACAAACACCTTCTGGCTCAAGAAAAATTAGTCAGAAGCAAAGATCCTGCGCTTGAATTAAAAGGCAATCAAGATACTGCAAGAGTCAACCAGATTGCTAGAGAAGAGGCTGAAAAATTATCAAGTGGCGGCAAGATAACAAAAACTCAAGAAGGTATCGCCAATAACATCGCTAGAACGAAAGCAGGATTAGAAGAAGACCTGCGAGTGTCGTTAGCCAACGCGGAAGCCAAAGCATCTGAATTAAAGCCCAATACCCCGCGATCAGTATCTAGTCAACTGGTCGAAGAAGAAGTGTCAGCTTCACTTCTCAGAGCAAGGGCAAAAGAAACCAAGGCATGGAATGAGATACCTGAAACACTTAAAGCGCCTGTTGACAGCACAATCAGTAATTACAGGATTATGCTTAGTAAGCGATCTCGCACAAGCCCAGAGAACGACATACCTCCTTATGTTAGAGAGTTCCTGGGGGAGTTCAAGAATGGGAAATTCGTTGCCGGCGCATTATCAAAAAATTCAACCGTAACAGAAATCAACACCTTTCGGTCTGAATTGGGACAGATGGCAGCTAAACACAGGGCGAATGGAGAATACAACCAAGCGCGTATATTGAAGAATATAAGCGACGATTTGCTTGAGGACGTTTCTAAAGTAGCTAGAAAAGAAGTTAAATATGCCGTAGGCGTATCAAGAGCATTAAATGAAACCTACACAAAAGGCGAAGTAGGAAAACTGCTAGGTTTTGGTAAGGATGGTGGCGCGAAGACCTCTCCAGAATTATTCCTTGAAAAAGGGGTAGGCACAGGCATTAAAGGCGCTCTAGGGTCAGAGGCAATCATAAAAGCTGGCGGCAACCCTCAAAATATTGAGCAGCACCTATTAGCTAAAATAGAAAACTCAACAGTGATTAAAGACGGGGTTGTGAATCCTCGCGCAGCAGACAAGTTCATTAGATCCAACGAAGAACTTTTGGCGCAATTCCCGCAGGTCAGAAGGGCGTTAGAAGAGGGTATAGCTGCATCTGAAAGCCTTGCGTCAACAAGATCCTCAGCCAAGGCCGAAGCGACAGCACTAGATAAATCTTTGCAGGGTAAATTCTCTACAGCGAAACCCAAAAACGCAATGAATACAATTCTTGATGACCCCAATCCAATTAAAGCGATGAGATCACTTTATGCCGAAGCCGACGACGTAGGAAGAGAGGGGTTAGCCTCGGACGCGATCAAATGGATCATGAAGAACTCATTAGAGAAGGGTACAGAAGATGCAGCAGGCTTCGCTGTGCATAACGCCAAGAAGATGCGAAATCTATATGAGGCAAACAAGCAGCTACTATCAATCCCTGTAAACAAAGACAAGATGCGACGGCTAAATACCATTATCAATACGCTTGAGAAAAACCAAGTAGACAGCCTCCCTAATGTCGGTAGCTCTGTTTCAGGACAAAAAGCCAGCAAGATTTTAGACACAATATTTACTTTTATTGGAACAAAGGCGGGTATTGTTGGCGGTAAGGCGGTAGGCGTTGGTGGAGCAGGCTCTCTTAAATCAGCACAAACTGGCTCAAAGAGATTCCAAGAGGCGTTGGAAAGTTTCACGCAGGGCAGGGTAACTCAAATACTTACGGATGCAGTAGACGACCCGAAATTATTAGAGGCTCTCTTAACCAAAAACACAGCAACCCTACCTCGTCAGGAAAAGGCGCAGAAAGCAATTATAGGCTGGCTAGCAGGGGCAACAGAAGAATCCGACTAAAGAGCTTCTCTAATCTCATTTAGGGTATTAAGCACGGCTTTACAAATCACACAAAGAACAACCAGCAATCCAGCAATTAAGTAATCCATAAAACCTCCTTTTACACACCTTACATCAAGAGGCTATAAATGTCCAGTATAAGCACATGGTCAAAAACCGCAGCCAGTAATAGTTCAGCTTCACCTGATGGCTTCCCAGAGGGTATGCCTCCTAGCGGAGTTAATGATTCTGCCCGCGAAGTTATGGCATCGGTACGCACTCAATGGGAACAAGCAGAGTGGTTCGATAGAGGCCATACACCTACTTACGTATCTGCCACATCGTTCACCATTCCTACAGATGTAACCGCAGACTACTCCGTTAACCGAAGAATTAAGTGTGTTGATGCGACTACTTTATATGGCTATATCTCGGTATCGTCTTACTCTTCCCCTAATACGACAATAACGGTTGTGCTAGATTCTGGTTCCTTGTCAGGTTCATTAGCCTCTGTTGAACTAGGTATCTTATCCCCTAGTGACTCAATCCCCGAGCATGTGGCGAAACTAGCCAACACTAACGTATTCACAGGGCTTAACACACTTAATAAGGGCGCTGATGTAGCTAGTGCCGCAGCCTTACCCTTAATATCTGATGGCAACTACTTTGATGTAACAGGCACAACCGATATAACGTCCTTTGACTCACTAGGCGTAGGTTCGGTCATTAAATTACATTTTGATGATTCTTTAACGCTTACTCATCACGCCACAGACTTAATACTCCCTAATGGTTTAGACATAACAACAACCGCAGGTGATGAATTAGAGTTTGTTGAATATGCCTCTGGTGATTGGCGTTGTACCGCTTCGCCTAATAGAAGCCTATTAGCAGAGCATGAAGTAACAGGTAGTGCAGCCACTAATATTGATTTTACAGGTTTAGACTTAGATAAACATAAATCTTATAGAGTTGAAATTGAGCATTTGAATAATGGAGTAGCGACCGCGATTATATCTATATATGCCAATGGTGACTATACCGCCACAAATTATCACAGCCAATTCCTGCAAGGTGTAGGGACAACGACAGGGGCGGCGCGAACTAACGCATCTGAAATTTCTAGTATGTCGGCAGCAAATCAATTATCAAGGGCGACTATCAATGTGGGATACATGACAGGCAGGTATTTTGGTGCTGCATCTCAAATATCTAGGTATATAGGTTCTGGCGTAGAGGTTTTAGGATATGTAGCAACAAAAGATGCAGAGCTAACAGCCAACCTGACTTCTTTGCGCTTCTCAGTAGGTGCGGCTGGCGGTTTCGGCATCGGAACTAAAATCCGCATTTACAGAGGTGACGTATGAAGGCTTTAAGAATTGTTAAAAACGTAAAAACAGGTGAAGTAACCGAAGAAGAATACACCTTTGTTCCTACCCCCGTAAAAACAACAGAAGAAGTCATTGCAGAAAAGCAAGCCGCTTTTGACGCGCGTATTTCAAGTGATCCGCTGATTGAATATATGTTTGATGAGCTTGCAGCCTTAAAAGGTACAAGTAAAGAGGTAGAAATATCCCAAGCCAAAGTCAAGTTTAAATGAGCATCCCTGACCAAGTTAAACACGCTGCCGATGCTGGCGTTGTACCAGCAGGCGTAACAGCATGGCTTAATCTTCTTAACCCGATATTCGACACCATACTTGTAGTCGTTACGATTACATGGGTTGTTTACAGAATAATCGCTATGTATAAAGACCGGAATCCGTAATGAGACTTGGTGAAAAGCAAGAAATATTCTCTATGAATTTTGCCTTGCTTATTATGTTCGCTTATAACAACGGATACCGCATAAGAATGGGTGACGTGCTTGCTAATAACGGACATAAAGCAAACTCTAACCACTACATAAAACTAGCTGGCGATCTAAACCTGTTTAAAGATGGTAAGTACCTCACACAAACAGAAGATCACAGACAGTTAGGCGAGTTTTGGGAATCGCTACACCCAATGAATAGATGGGGAGGGCGCTTTAACGACGGCAATCATTACTCCATGCTACACAACGGCAGAATGTAATGAGCGTACTGGCTGAATATTCCCTACGTTCCTACACAGAAGAAACATACTCAGAAGACAGCACACAAGTCCTCGTTGTTGAAAAGCCTGATGTTCTCTACATAGCATTCAGAGGAACAGAAGAAGCAGAAGACTTTATCACGGACATTAGAGTCGTCCCTTGGTACTCAAGAGAGATAGGAGTCTGGTGTCATGCTGGCTTCCTAAAGTCCCTCAGACCCCTCATAAAGACCCTAGACAGCCGAATTAATGGCAAGCAGGTCGTTTTAACAGGACATTCCCTTGGGGGTGCATTAGCGCAGATATACGCCGCCTACCTCGTAAAAAAGGGCTTCCTGCCCGAACTAACGACCTTTGGCGCACCTAGAGCGGGCATGAAAGGTCTATGCAAATTATCATCTCGATGCAAAGGACGCAGATATGTACGTGATGGCGATTCAATACCTCATATTCCGGTGCATATCCCTTTTCTTTTCCCTTATACGCACGATCGCGAAGAAACTACGTTAAAGGGTGCTGATGGGGTATTTGACGATCACAACATGGCTGGTTACTTAGCGGAGGTTTAAATGAAATACATTTTAGCTCTATTGTTACTCGTACCAAATCTATTATATGCCGATATTACGCGCTACTTCGATGCTTGTGGTTTCTTAGGGATGCAGGTAGGCCAAAGTATTTATACAGCCGAATACATCAATCAAGGGCTAAATGAAGATGACTACTCTCGACTCATTGCAGAGATAGCCCTTATTAAGTTAGGCCAATCTCAGGTATATGAAATTAACCTTAAAGTCTTTTACCCACAGATGCGCTGTTCGTGACAACCATTGCATGTGATTCAAAGTCAATGGCAGGTGATTCTGCGGTAGACGACGGCGGAACAAGAGCTAGATGCACCAAGATATTCAGAGTTAATGGCGACATTGTAGGTCTTGCTGGATCTTTAGGTGCTGGACTTGCTTTCATTGATTGGTACAAAACAAGAAAAGAAGAACCTCCTAGTTTAAGCGACACCAACATCATCATATTAAAGAGTAACGGCAAAATAGAGCTATGGGATGAATCAGAATACCCAATGCGCTTTACCAATAAATTCTATGCCATAGGCTCTGGTGCAGATGCAGCATTAGCCGCTATGTATTGCGGTAAGACCCCAACAGAGGCAGTTAAGATTGCTTGTAAAATAGACACCTCCACAGGGCTTCCGGTTAAGACGTTAAAGCGCAAATAGCTTGCTATTTCAATGGCTAACGGTTACTATAAGATTTACTTATACCGGTATAGGAATAATATATGACTACTCATTGTTTCATTCCAGATACGCAAGTTAAGCCTGATTGCCCCATAGACCATTTAAAGTGGATTGGTCGATACATAGCAGAGAAACAGCCTGACGTTATCATTCATGCTGGCGATCATTTCGACATGCACTCCCTATCTCATTACGACAAGAAAACACTCAAAGCAGAAGGCGCTAGGTATCAGGATGATATAGATGCTGGAATAAGAGCTATGGGTGTATTATTAGCCCCGATTAAACGCAAGAAAAAGTATAAGCCCCGCAAAGTATTCCTTATTGGCAACCATGAAGAACGCATTATGCGCCATGTAAACGCCAACCCTGAACTATCAGGAAAACTCACCTATAACGATTTCGATCTAAAGAAAGACAAGTGGGAGGTTCACGACTTCCTTAAACCTGTTTGTATAGACGGTGTTCATTACGCCCATTACTTCTATAACCCAATGACAGGCAAGCCTTATGGTGGTCAAGCGCATACTCGATTAAAGAATATTGGCTTTTCATTCACTATGGGACACCAGCAAACTAAAGATATTGCTCAACTTGATCTTGGTAACGGTGACACTCGCAGAGCATTAGTAGCTGGAGCATGTTACCTACACGACGAAGGGTATAAGGGTTATCAGGGGAACAACCACTGGAGAGGCATCATATTCAAACATGAGGTCAAAGGTGGTGACTATGATATTATGGAGATTAGTTTATCGTACTTATGTTTGCGCTACGAGGGAGTCCCATTGAGCAAGTTTAAACCGAAGATCTTTGCATGAAGACTTGTAGTAAGTGCAAAGAAAGACAACCAGAGCGGGATTATTATAAGGATTCTCGCAAGACTGACGGACTCCAATCTCAATGCAAGGCATGTATGCTTTCTAGTCAGAAAAAATATTACGTAAAAAACGCTGACTACATTAAGGTGAAGGTAAGCGAATGGGTTTCAGATAACAGAGATAAAAAGCGCAAAATCGGCAGAGAGTGGCATCAAAGGAATAAGGATGAGGCCAACAGGAAGGCAAAGATTAGATATTACGCATCCATAGACGAAAGCAGGGCTAGAAGCAGGTCGCACGCCAAGGCGTACCGAGCTAAAAACTCAGACATATTAAATGAAAGAACAAGGTTATGGAAGAAGGAAAACTCCCACCTAGTATATGCCAACGCAGCAAAGCGTAGGGCTAACAGGATTAAGGCAACGCCATCTTGGGCTAATCATAAGTATATTGCGTTATGGTATTTGCTTGCGAAAAAAGAAGCTGATAGAACTGGCAGAAAAGTCCACGTAGACCACATTATCCCATTACAAGGAAAGGAAGTTTGCGGCCTGCACTGTGAGGACAATATGCAGTTGCTTTTTGCTGAGGATAATCTTAGAAAGAGTAACTCAGTTGCCGCTTAGACTATCTCTGTCGCAGATATGAAGGTGTGCCCCTAAAGAAATATAAGCCTAAGTTATTTGCCTAATAATCATCAATCCATATCATCTCAGGCTGTTGTCTCTCTTTATGGTTTACATCACGCAATTTAAGACCGATAGGCCACACACCCTTACCAGTAATTGACTCAACATTATCCACAGCCCTTTCCTTATCAACAACGACATACAAAACCTTCTTGCCTCGCCTTGCCATATCAATAGCAATCTCTAAATGCCGTCTGCCATGCTTTGTCATATTTACCCCCAATATCCCCCAATTTATCCCCCAAATACCGCCCCTCATAGCCACTTTCTGCCCCTTTTAGGGGGTAACTAATATCATAACCTATTGATTTATAATGATTGTTTGGTGGAGACGGCGGGAATCGAACCATCCACCATCCTTAATTCTATTGGCCTGTAGCGTTACGATCCCCCGATTCTACCCCTTTCATATAAGCCTCTTGTTCCTTACTTCCTGCATCTGGCGCGTTATCCGGTATAAACCGACTATACGTTCTAGCAGTAAAAGCCCAATCTGTATGGCCTACCTGAGTAGCTACCCACATAGGGTTTTCACCAGCCATTAACAGGTTTGATATACGTGTATGCCTTATCTGGTATGGATAGCGGTAACGTACTTTTGCCTTCTTTAATGCCTTAGCCCACACCCCTAGTCGAATAGGTGCATCACCTGTCCACCTCTCTCCAGTGCGTGTGTTTTGGAATATCTCATTTCCTTTTAATAACGTATGCGCTCTTTGTCTTTCAAGTGCCTGTAATGCTCTTTCGTTAAGCCATACGTCCCGATCTCCCGCATCAGTCTTGGTTTGCTCAGTTTCATCAGCAGCCATTGTTAAAGCCTTATCAATCCTTATCTTCCTGCCTCCCCAATCTATATCACCCCAATCTAAAGCAACCAACTCGCTTACCCGTAGTCCGGTGTTAAACCAGAACTCAAACATATTCACATCAGGCTCATTCATTGCCGCAAGGATTTGTTGTGTTTCTTGGTAAGAGAAGGGATCTATTGCATCAGCCTTACGGCTACGCCCACGTTTACGCTTTACCTTCCATCCAGCTAAAGGATTGGCATTAATTAGCTCATCTTCTAAAGCGTCGTCTAGCGCAATTCTTAAAGGAGATATGACGTTACTTATTGTCTTGCTGGACATATCAGGGTTATCACGCATCCATTCCTTAGCGTGTTTTCTTGAGAAGTCAGTTAATTTAAGATGCCCAAATACAGGCGATAGGTGTCCTTTTATTATCTTCCTGTAACCGTTATAGGTAGAAGACATAAGGTAGTCTTTGGATTCTTTGAGCCAACTATCAAGGTATTCTGATATAAGAATCGCATCACCCTTATATCTTGAGAACAGAGCTATGTTCTTGGAATTAGGAAAGTGTGACTTGTAATCAAATGTATTGGTAGCAATCTCATGGTCAATACGTTTCTTCCAGTTCTCACAGAACTTAATATTAGACGAAGTAGGGGGCATCTTAACCCTCTCCTCACATCGAATACCATCAAGATAAAAACGTATTTCTATTGTTGACTTGGATGCTGGTCTAACCCCATTACCCATTTCTCATACTCCTCTATATTAATGTGCCGCCTTCCTCCACGTTTACACCATATTACATTCTGTAACCAATGACCATGCCTTATCTTAGACTTCACCGCCTCATCGGTATAGCCTGTCATTTCACAAAACTTGGAAGTAAGCACCCAATTCATTACTTATCCTCTTTATCTTGTAGTGCTTGCTCCATTTCTTCGCGTAACTTCATATCCCACTGCAAAGGTGATTGTGTCGATAAATTTGGCCTGCCTTGCAAGTATTTGATAATCACACCCCGCAACCGTTCAATCTCTTTATCTTTTTCTGCTAGTTGTTGTTCTAAATGAATCACATAAGATAGGTTTATCTGGTCAGGTGCATCACCAAAACTTATGTATTTATCTGGCTTCATTCACTTATCCTCTTTATACGGCGCATCAAAATTATCCACCCCTGATAAGCAGTTACTCTGGAAAGCATACTTATGTAACTCGGCGTAGTTTACTTTAGCCCGTTCTAGTTTGGCTTGCGTTTCTTTAAGCTCAGTTAGTAGGTCGCGGATAATATCATCGCTATTTTCACGCGGGAAATTTCTTGATAGTTCATTTTCAGCCCTTTCTATTGTGTTAGTCATATCACCCCAATGCGCCTCACTACCTGAGCCTTGTTCATCATCTGCGAAGCCTCTAGCAGCTTCAATTTGTTCTTTATCGTCATGTCTCATATCACTCACCTATCTCCTATATTCAATATAAACACTTTGAATTGTGTACTAGGCCAGTCGCTACTCTAGCTCACACTCAGATAACGGCATGCCTTGTGTGGCAACAGGTCAGGAGGCCGTGGCTCCCTACAACCCTGTCTCGCGTGTCTCTTGAAACTATCCGGCCTAGCTTCTGCTTTCCACGCCGCTAATACACAAATCAAAATATTTAATCCATAATTCTTAATTAACCTTCTCATGCGGGTTCGGATAAATCTTACAACCAACAGTGTTAAATCGTTTCTTGCTTATCATTACACCCCTCTCTGGTGTTGTGTTATTCAGCCGTCATTGTCTGGGTATTTATAAAAACCATAACCGGAAACTTCTTCGTATAACTGGCGCATCACCTTGAGCGTAGATTCAAGCCTTTGCTTATGGGTTGCACCAAGCTGGACGGGGAGCGTGTCGTAATATCCGTCAATTGCTAACCCGTGGTCGTACCTGATAGCCATACTTAAAATCAATTCCTCTGGCGGCTCTTTTGGTAAATTATTCATCATCTATCCTTTATGTGTATTAAATGGTGAGCAACCCACCCGATTAGTTACCACAACTAGTAAACAATAAGTGTTTAGGTAGGCTGCTCATAAGACTAAAAATCTACAGGCTCTAGTTCTTTCCATGCTCGACCATTCCAAATATCGTGAATCAGTGCAGTGCTTACGCCATACTTCCTTGCTAACTTTGCGCCATCACCCCAGACCCTTAATTGCTTATGATCTAAAATGGACTGAGCCTCTTTTTTCGTTAGAGCGCATCCTTTTCCATGCCTGCAATTTTCCGTTTGTGTTACCACCTCAAGATGGTCTGGATTAACGCATTTACGATTTCGACACTTATGATTGATAACAAGCCCTTCTGGTATTTTCCCGTTAAACATTGTCCAAACCCACCTGTGCGCCAACTCAGTTCTAGCAAACCACTGCTTCTTTCCGTACCCCGTTTTGGGGTTCGCTGTTCCAGCCCAATTCCAACAGCCACTATCATCGTCCCTGATGATTAGCTGGCGGTTGATTTGTCCGTTAATAGCCATTAGAAAGGGATGTCTGAGGAGTCACTAAACCCATCATCACTATTCGGCGCTGCTGGCGCGGCTTGCTGTTCTGGCTTCCAATCATTCACCGCTGCATACCACTTGCCACCCTTAGATTCTTTAATGTCCAAGTTAATCCAATCACCTTCTTGTTGGCGCAACCAGTTACCTAAATCTTTTCGCTTAATTGAAATAGACCCTTTAACGAAATCAGGTGCTTTATCATGTGGTGCTTTAACCATTAATCCATCTACAAATTTATTATCACTCATTTCATTAGCTCCTTAATTGCCGATCTTTCTTGAGAATTAAACAGACTCCACAATATTGCTTTTGCGTCTGCGTCATATTCGCCCCATATTTCCTGCAAGCCCTCAACATCACCATCAGCCATACATTTAATAGATTGCGCGTAAAACTCTTTCTTTTCGTTCTTCTTGAATTTAACGGTAGGCTTTGACTCTTGACGAGATTCTTCATCATCACCTGATTCAATGTTGAATATTTTAAGAATTGCGTACTTAGTTGCATAAGAACACGCCTTACCAGTGGCCTTGTCTCCTGTATCAAGAGCATGAGACTCAATAGGCATAGTCACTTTATCTTCTGGTTTATCCATGTTCACAAAATCAATTTCATACCATGCCTCATACCTCAACCAAGCATTTCCGCTTTTGGTCGCTGTACCCGTGTCAATCATTGCTGATTTAATTAAACGCGGAACAATAATGACTCCCTGCGAAATAAGATGATCTCGAACCTCAGAAGTAACCATATCGTGTGACACGGCCTTATAACCCTGAACTAAAGCATCTTTCTTGATGTACTCAATCAGCTTTCTTACTTCGTTTAACCTTTGATAAATATTCAAATCACTCATGGTATGTTTCCCGTTCTTCGTTTAATGGATAATCAGTTCTCTCTTTTTCTGGAAAAGTATTCTTAATCAAATCATCTATTTCTTTTAACGGGTCGTAACACATCAACAAAGGGTCAAGATGATCTTCTGCATCCGTATCCCTGCCGCTAGTAGCTTTTAACATTTCATCGTTAGTCATTTGTCCTCCAACTGCTTATCTTTCCAATTATCGTAAGCGTAATCACCATCATCTTTAGATGGGTCTACTGGCTCAATTAAATTTCCATCTTCATCGTAAAACTCATCAGTACACGTTGGACAAAGTAGGGCTAATGGCTCTCTTGGATCTTCTTCACAAGGAAAATAATCACCATCAAAAAATAGATCGCACTCGTTACAATGGTAAACGGCCATTACTCGCACCCCCTAGATTCTTCCCGTTCGGGAATATCCATTGACCAATAAGCCTTTGCCTCAATAGTCCATGCGCCTAAGATCAGAGCAAAGACTAAAATAGCCATTATTGTCTTAGTCACGATGCGTCCTTTATGGCTTGCCTGACTCTTTCGCGGGTTACATCAAGAACATATAGATCGCCGTTATCAATATCCTTTAGGGTGTCCAATAATTTGTAATGGTTATTACATGCCCTAACAATGAACTCGGCGTTAGACTCTTTATACGACCATGACACCCATTTCTCGTCATTGGTCTTTATGAGAATATCTAAGTTATTTGTATTTTTTTCAGTTTGCTCTAGTTCCCAAGGCAACTCTGTATGCTTAGTCTCTATCATGGCCTTGTGCCTCCATATAATCAGCCTGCAACTCAGCATCACTTTTTAACGCCTCATTTTTTGCTTCGTCCTCAATCTTTTCTTCTAAGGCCGCATCAACCATGTTAAGAATGTGAGCAAAGTTACTTTTCCAATCACTGTCTGGTCTATTGTTGTTACCAATTAAATCTTCCATGTCATTACAGAACGACTGACCCCCAAACGAATATCCCAATTCCTGAATAACGCTGGCAAAGACAAAACAATATTCAGGTGGGTCTTCTCTTAAATCATCCCTTGTCATTTTTATACCTCCGCTCTAAGTCTTCACATTGTTCACTGGTTAAATGGCTCAAAACCCTGTAGGCAATCTCAAACGGGGTTAGCCCATCGTCCCGATACGTTTTATAGGTGAACATATCTAAATCTCGAATCTCGTCTATTGCTTCATCAATTCCTTCCATTTGAGTCTCCTTATTGTTGTTTATTAGAGTTCTCTTACATATCAATTAAGCGTCCAATTAGCGGCGATAATTTCTAACCCATATCCTGAATCGAAATTTCCGAGTTCTCGTCTAATTGATCGCTTATTTGTGCCTTCCCGCCCCTTTTATGAGGTCTAACTTCATATAACGGACAGTCGTATGACGTACATTTTTCTATTTGCTCTCTCCAAGTGCCGTTTCCTGCGATTGGGTCATAAATACAGTGAGCGCAAAAAGCATTGATTCGGCCTCTCAAGCCAACCTTGCTTTTTTCCCGTTGAATGACCTTATCTCTCATGTCCATATCAAGACTGTAGACTAATTGACTACAAAAAGCAAGCGCAAAAGTGTACACATTTGTATTTTTTTGGTCTATACTCATTTCAACAACAAAAGGAGGTCGTTATGCATGGGGAATTTTTTGGGGATTTATTAAGATCGGTAGCGGGGAATCAGGATATAGATGCCAGCGCAAAGGAATTTGCTGGAAAGGTATTAGCAGGCAGAAGTCTGGGCGTTAATACAATCGGTGATTGCTTGTGTAAGTTAAAGAATAAAATCGGTGGTGTTTTTTGGATCGAATCCAAAGATACAGACAAGATAGTTCTAAAGGGGTGTAGGTGTCCTTTCGGTAACTCTAAGGGTAGCCCAGAGCTATGCAGGGTTACTCAGGTGGTTTTTTCTGAAATGGCTCAGTCTTGCTGTGAGGGCGCAACTGTTGAAATCAAGAAGTCTATAGCTCGCGGAGATTCTCAGTGTTTGATTGAGGTTCACCTTCCCTCTTAGATTTGTCTGCGCCGCGTTCCAGAATATATGCGGCGTAGTCAAACACCTCTTTACGCTGTATATCATTCATCTGTGAAACGATTTGAGCTAGGATTTTAATAGCTGGATCGTCATTCATTACTCCACGACCTGTAATTAACCAGCCAGCGTCAACGCCTAAGTGATCGCTTAATTGGATTTGACGTTCTGCACTTGGTGTCTTAGCGCCTCGCTTCCAACAGTCTATTGATGTGAAGCCGACCCCTAATCTATCTGCCAAATTTCTAACAGACATATCCTTGTAGCCAGCATACTCAAGTGCCGCACAAAACCGCTTCCCAAACTCCGTTGAATCTTTCATGTGTACATTATACATAATTTAATGTCCCTTTTCATCCTACACTCTTGACCCGTGTAGTCTGATTGTGTACAGTGATAACTGTAACGTCCATGTTGGACATTACTTTATACCAATTCTAAAAATAAATATGTAAGTAGTTGCCTAAGTACCCGTAAGCAATTACCTACTCTGGAGGGAGACATGATTAAACTTGCTTTTGAGCAGTTGCAGAACCGTACATCAAAAAACCCTAGATACCTGTTTATGAAGGGAAAAACAAGAATTACAGCCTGTTCAGAGCAGGGCTTTCCAAGCATCTACTCTAAATACGAAGATCGTTTTTTAGGGTCTTTCACCAAAGATATTTCCTATGAAGATTTTGAGGTTGAAGTTCAAGCCGCCATCAATGAAATCCTTGCTAATGATGCTCATATAGACGCTATTGAGGCAGAACATGGCAACGGTTGTGGTCAATGGGTTAATCATTCGTGTGGTGTTCCTTACCGTTGGGATCAAGATGAACTACCAACACAACGCGAAGTTAAGCACTTAAAGACTATCGCACCAGTACAAGACTACGGCAGAAAGCTATACAAACCAGAAACACTCAGCGCGGGGTTATTGCACGGTTAGCCACAATCGTTAGGGCTTCGCAGGCTCGCGCTGTAACCCTCCTAACCTGCGGAGTCCATGTGGTGATTTTAATAAAAATAACGGGAACATTATGATGCCAGTAAATAAAATTGACGGACAATACCTTCGTAAGACAAAAATCCCTTACGAGATTATCCCTAGGGCGACTGTGAATGTGATAGAGAATCCAGACGCTTTAGCTATCTGGCTGTACCTCATTACGCGACCTGAAAATTGGGTGGTTCGCAAGGTAGATTTGATGGAAAGATTCTCTTTAGGGCAAACACGTTACTCAAGAGCAAGAAAAGAGCTTGTAAACAAAGGCTTACTAACAAAAGCCTATATCAAAGACCCAGATACAAATAATCTTCAAGGATCGGTTACATGGGTAAATCACACGCAAGTCATTGATATTCCCGAGGGTGCTGAAAACCGGACTCTCGGAGATCCGATACGCTCGGTAAACAGCATATATAAAGAAGACCATAAAGATCTTAAAGAAAACCATAAGAACATATGCTCAATTCCATTTTCTGATTTCTGGAATGTATGGCCTAAGAGGGTGGACAAGGTAGATGCAGAGATAGCATGGAACAAGTTAAGTGACAAGAAAAGAGCTATAGCAATAGAAGATTGCCGCACTCGCTATAACGAAACAGAAAAGCAATACATACCAAGCCCTCGCAAATACCTGCTTAAAGAAAAGTGGACAGACGAGAGACTAAGCGGCGAATCAGTAGCGAGTAACGATTATGTCATGTAACCCAATCGACACTATAACGTCATTACTTGATTGCAAGCCTACAGGTAAGAACCAGTACAAAGCCTTATGCCCTTGCCATAACGAAAAGACTCCATCACTCGGCATTAAAGAATTACCCGACGGGAAAGTCATTATGAATTGTTTTGGCTGCGGAGCATCGGGAATAGACGTGGCACACGCACTGGGGCTTAACGCTAGTGATTTATTCCCTAACGACAACGGTGTTTCAAGAACAGGTACGCGCCAAGCAGATATAAACACGATAAAGAACTTTAAGGCTAAACATGATCGCGGTCAGAAACTTGACCCGCTTGAGATTAACCAATTTGAATCAGCAATTATGAGGGTACAAGGATGAGCTACCAACAACACCTAGCCCAAATCGCAGACGATATGTTGATAGATCAAAATAGAATCGACTCGTTTGTATTACCTGACGACTCAGTAAACATCAAGGAGGCATCAAACTACAGGGATGAATTACTTAACCACCTGAACTCACCAGAAAACGCCACTGGCGCAACATTACCTTGGGCGGATACTCACGACAAAGTGAGGTTTAACGAGGCAGGCGTTCATTTGTGGACAGGGTACAACGGTCACAAGAAAAGCATGCTTACTGGATTTTGTGCCTACCACTGGATTCAACAAGGGCTATCAGGTTGTATAGCAAGTCTTGAAATGAAACCAGTAGTTACCCTAAAGCGAATCGCAGCACAAGCGGTAGGGTATCAAGAGCTATCAGAAAAATCATTAGATCAATTTTTCCCAACAATACAAAACAAACTTTACCTTTACGACCAACAAAACAACGTACCCACTGAACGAATATTAAAAATGGCTGGCTATTGTGGCACAGAACTTGGCTTAGATTTTCTCGTAATTGACAGTTTAATGAAATCCGGCATGAGTCCAGATGATTACCCTGCTCAGAAAAATTTTCTTAACTCTCTCGACTCTATCGCCAAAGATACGGGCATGGATATTCACCTAGTAGCACACATGAGAAAGCCGCCAAACGACAAGAGATATGTTCCAGATCGTTACGATATTAGTGGCGGTAGCGATATTAGTAATCAAGCATCCAGCATATTCATAGTGTGGACTGACGTTGAGAAGAAAACCATTAAGCAAAAGCCAGATGCTTTTCTGACACCAGAAGATCATGTTGTTTTGAATGACCCTGCAAGATGGGACGTAAAACTTAAAGTTGAGAAGCAACGTAACAGCGAATACGAAGGAACGATAGGGCTTCATTTCCTAGAGAAGTCACTACAGTTTCAAAGGAAAGTGCCTAAATTCACAAAGAGCTACGTATGAACCCAACGGAAACCATGAAACAAGACAAAGCCTTTATGAGTTTCTACAAAGAACTATCAGAGACATTTGGTAAGCCATCAGGTTTTAAGATTGAAAGCATGAAAGAAGCAAACAAACGATGGGATTCATACAACGTAAACATTTATGAGGACACAGAGTGAAAAAAATCATAATCGAATCACCCTTTGCTGGCGACACAGAGAAAAACAAAGAATACCTTGCTCTATGTTTTGCTGACTCTCTGGCAAGAGGTGAAGCCCCTTACGCTAGTCACGCCCTTTACACTCAATTCCTAGACGATAACGACCCAGAACAAAGAAAGCAGGGGATAGAGTGCGGTCAAGCATGGGGCAAGCAAGCGGATTTAATCGCAGTTTATACCGATCACGGAATATCGGACGGTATGAGCCAATCAATCGAAAAGTATTACCTAAATAATATTCCAATCGTTAATCGGTCAATTATGGAGAAGGCTTTATGAGCGAATCAACAGCTACCGTATGTGACCTTAATGAGCCATTACAAGCATCTACTTGTTATCAAGCCCTTCGTTGCCGTATAGAGGCAGCAGACGATCTATTGGACGCTTATATCGCTCTAGTTGATTTTAGCTCATCACAAGGGGCTTTGTCGGATAGACCGGAGTTGTACAGAAAGCTATTACATTTTTTTGATGAAAGATTGTCGGGTGGGGCATGACAAATAGAACCCTTACCCAAAACGCAGCAATGCACAAATACTGCGAGCTACTAGCCGAGCAGCTTAACGATGCAGGTTATGACATGAAGGCAGTTTTTGAGGTCAAGACAGCACAAGTGCCGTGGACACAAGAAAGCGTTAAAGCGGCTTTATGGAAACCTATTCAACAAGCCATGTTTGACAAAGAATCAACCGCAAAGCTCGATACAAAAGAAGTGAGCGAGGTTCACAAGGTATTAGATCGGCACATGGCTGAAAACTTTGGGGTGTCAATTCCATTCCCATCTAACGAACCACCAATGATATGAAATTAAGCAAAGAACAAGTAAAAACAATCACACGCCTTGCAGCGGTCTACAAGGTCGAAGCTGAGAGATTAGAAAGCGAATCAGCAAGGGATTTAATGAGAAGTCAGGGCAGAGCTAACAGGGCAGCGGAGTTAAGGCAGAAAGCAAGCGAAGTTTTATTAAGGCTGGCAGAAGATCAAGCAAAGCCAGAATTAAAGGTGATAAATGGCGGCAAAGAAGAATAGCAAGATAAGAAAAAGCGCAAGGGGTCAAGACTGTCAAGTAAGAATACCCCACGTTTGCAACTTCAACCCTGAGACAACCGTACTCGCGCACCTTAACGGCGGCGGCATGGGGATGAAGAACCCAGACTATCAAGGCGCATATTGCTGTAGTGATTGCCATGATGCAATAGATTTTAGGCGCAATCTAATAAAAGAATTTGGATGGATGGAGTCAGACATAAAGTTAATGCACTTCGAGGGTGTTATGAGGACGCAAAAATTGCTAATTGAACAAGGATTAATCGTTGTCAAATGAAAATAAGAATAGAGCTACCTTACCCGCTACCGACATGGAACAGAATCTTAGCCATGCAACACTTCCAAAGAATAGCTTTGCGCAAGTGGCTTCACAAGTCCATATCAGAATTATCAGTTACCGAAAACTCAAGCACGACCCTGACGGTATATCAGCCAAAGCAGTCATTGACGGAATTGTCCAAGCTGGAATATTGGCAGATGATTCGACCGAACAAGTCAAGAGCGTTACTTTTGAAAGCCGAAAGAGCAAAGAAGAAAAAACAACAATAGAAATTGATTATGAAATACAAGAATAGACAGAACCTATACAACCTCGGAGCAAAAGAGAATCAAGTAACTTGCTCTATTTGCTTTATGAAAGACCATAAACACGATGTATTTAAGCTTGGCTGGCAAGAACTCCAGACACGCGGAAAAATGAAATGGTTTTGCTATGAGTGCCTAGAAGGGGAGAAAGAGAGAAGATGAAATCCGATCTAATGACACTATTAAACGCCAAGACTTCAAGCTGGACTTCTACAGGTGGCTTCGATGGGTTGACCCCTCAACAAATAGGACAAGCATTATCAGGGCTTAATGGGGGCGCATATCTTTACGCTTATGCAATGCACGGAGACAACGAGGCAAGGCGGGAACTTGAAAACAAACTACAACAGGCAATAGACGTTAATCCAGCCATAGCGCAAATAGTCTCACTCATAGCGGTACATGAAGAAATAGGGGATACCAAATGCCATGTATGCGAAGGGCGCGGTTTTATCTACCGAACCATAGAGCACCCAGACGAGGCCAAAGACGTTGATAGTGATGGGATGCTAACAATCCCTTGCGCGTCAACTCAATGCGTTGAAGGCAATTACAGAATGACCCCAGAAGAAAAAGGACGAATCATAGCTGATGAATTAGGAGAAGAATATACACGGTTCAAGTGGCGACAATGGGCATGGGATTATAGTGCAGCCCTTAGCCAGTTGGCAGATTGGAAGAACGAACTAGAAAACCACCTACAAAGGAAATTAAGTGAATGAGCATAACTACAATCAAGAACCCAGATGAAATACAAGCGACCCTATAATTTACAATTAAATCAAAGGATTGGAAGCAGATAAGAAAAACGCTATCTACAAACACAGCCTATACCGAACTACAAGTAATGAATGATATAAGCGATTTGGTTTTGCAGATAGAGAGGGTTTTCTATACAGAGCATAAGTAAAACTAATAACAGTTATAAAATCTATTGACAATAGAGAAAAAAAATGAGAAAATTGTACTAATGGGATAGTTTTAAATATATAGGCGTTATAAATGAAGTATTTTGTATATATTGTAAGACTAGATGAAACCTCCGTAAGGAAGGTGGGCGTTTCTAATAACATGATGGGGCGGCTAGATGCTTTGCAGAATGCAAATCCGTGCCTATTGACACTTGAGACTCTTTATCATGTTCCCGACAAACAATCGGCTTACGATCTTGAGCATGCCATCCATCTGCTTTTGGCTGGTGAGGACAAGAGAATACGGGGTGAATGGTTTAATTGCTCATGGAAGAAGGCAAACGAAGCAGCCAAGGATTGCGCCAAAAAACTTGAAATAAAAGCAACATACGAGCCAATTGACGGGATAAACAGAGCAAGAGAGAAAAACATAGGCAACGCACTAAATAATTTCTGGGAAGTGGTTGATGGTATGCCAAATAACCTTTCGGCGATATGCCCCGACACCGAAAAGGAAGAAATTGAGGCAATAATCAGCAATTATTCATAGTATATAAGCTACATATTCCCCTCCAACCCTGCCATAGTGCGGGGTTTTTGGGTAACTACGATATAGTTGCGTCCAAAATTCGAGTTATTTAGCCCCTAAGAAGCTAGAAACTCCGCGACATTAGCCCCTTAATAGGGGTATTTTTTTGAATACCGCAGCAGACCTCTTTTAAGCGATCATAGTAATAGTCACCCATTAGCATTAATCAAGGCTAGATAGTCGATTTAAACGGCTTACAGGGCGACAAATTGATCGGCAAGGGCTATTTTGCCATGATTGCGAGCAGTATTAGTAACAACATACCAACAATGGGGTTCATAAAGAACACCCAAACAATAAAGCCGATCATAATTAAAGCACCCATAGTAACCCCTATTTCATATTCTGGAATATAGAATGCCATCCTTGGCAATGTTGCTATCCTAAAAGCTCGGTTAATAAAATAGCCCCAACAACATATACAACGACAGGCCATAAGGACGGGTCAATATATTTATTCATAAGTCTAAAGTCTTTGCGCTTGTTAAGATGCAGCGCACCTTATCCGCGCCATATTTAGCCACAAGATCGGATACAGCATCTCTGGCGTAGTCTTTTTCTTTGACCCTATAGTCATCACGCATAACTTGAGCAATCCTTTTGCCGCTATCACGATGCGATACAGTCACCATATTTGTAGCATCAACATGGTAAAAGAATGTAAACGAAATATTACCCACGTATTCATTGAATCGACAAGCATCAACAGAAGATACGCCAGCAGTAGTAATAATATATTCGTGGCCTTTTTTAAGTCTTTGTAATGGCATAATATCCCCCTTATTTAACTAACCAGATAACCTTTCCGTCTGGACTAGCTACTTGATAACAGTCAACACAATGAAACCGTGAAGCGTGAATTTGAGCGGCAATAAGAGTCTGAAAGTAAGACACCATCTTTTGACCCCATGTAGTGATAATGGTTAATTTATACATTATGCCACCTCATCAAGATCAGATAGCATATTTTCGGCAATCTCGCGGTAGTTAACTTGATTTAAAGCCCATCCAAGCAAGTCACCAAAAGGACTTTCGGACAGGCCGCTGATTTCACCGTAATACTCAGAGTAGTAGCACTCAATTTCACTGGCTAGATTAAAGATAGCGTCATCAAGTTTAGTTTGGCCTTCGTATTGAGGTTCTGCCTCTTGAAAGCAATCGTTTGCACGTTCTTGCCAGTATTCGTAAGAGCCTTGGTCGTTATCCATCCATAGCTTAACGTTCCAAGTAGGATAATTTGTCCAGCCATTGTATGTGTTATCATTTGATGTAGTCATAGTTAATACTCCAATTATTGATTATGATTAGCTCTCTTTACCTGTTACAGCAGGTAGAGGGGGCGATTATTTATCTTTTAAGGAACCTATTCGGCAAAACCAAAGCGGCTTGTATATTATCTGCACATTCTGAGCTACAAACAATGTGGCGCTTACCGTCTACGGGGTTCTTGTAGAATGTGTTTGTATCTCTCCCGCAAATAGGGCAAGGGTAGACAGTTTCGGAGATGGCAACAACGCCAGCATCTTTATCCGCTTGGCTTACGTTAGAGTTAATCATTTATTTTTCTCCTTTACATGGTTAATAAGAACTAATCGACAATAGTCTGAAAGGTTACGATCATCAGCTTTTGCCAGTTTCGCCAGTTCCTTGAAGGGAATAGGCTTAGACTTTGTATCTGCTATGCAGAGTTGTTTAGGCATAGCTACATCACTCGTAAAGGCTGGCGATTGTTTTAGGATCTGTTATTTCTACGCCATTATAAAGATATAGCCAAGTGTCACGGCGCGGATCTTCATCATCTGCCCTAACATAAGTCCAACCAATAACACGACCAGAGTTTAATCTAGCATCCTGTATGGCATCTTTACCGATTAACGTCTTACCTATAAATTGCTTCATATCAATATCCTTTGCCCCTTATGGGGCTATAGTGGTTAGAATGTTGGCGCTATGTAGTAATAAACAACATCGCCATCAATGCGGACTACATTATTTTTACCAACATAAGCGGTAGCCTCATCAATGGTGTCAAAGGTTGGCTGCCCAGTACCAGCAGCGGCCATATTAAACAGTTTTATTTTCTTCATGATCATTTACGCCTAAGTGTTAAACTGAATAAAAACACAAGCACCGTCGGCATCATAACCATCTTGCCCACGCACGTCCCATACCCATTTATGTTGCATATTAAAAATAAAACGGTTCATACCGCATCTAGCGACAAATTCAGACGCATCTGTTAAGCAGGTACTTTGATGTTCCGAGTAGAAATCATGCAAAACAATAGAATAATTCATAACTATTTACCTTTATTGATTGACGTTAAATACAGCATAATGGAAGTTATCGGATAATACAAGGCAATTTCCAATTAATTACAATAATCACTATCAACCAAACTAATGAGGTCATCATGCCAAAGAAGAAGAAACGCAAAGCCCCTAAACCAAAGACACCTAAATACTAATGGGTAAAGGCTCAGCACGTAGACCTTCACAGGTAAGCCATGAAGAAGAAACAATAAGATGGAACTTGGCAATGACAGCTTGCGAAAAGACCAAAGAGAAGTATAGAGAAGCACTAAAACAATTAACCGATAAGAGGACAGACAATGCCAGCAGAACCTAAAGACAAAGACGGGTTCACGGCAAAGCAAAGAGCCTTTATCAGTGAATTTGTATCAATAGGTGAAAAGAACGGAACTAAGGCAGCAGAAAGGGCAGGATACGCCAAGGACTCGGCATACCAGAGAGCACACGAACTACTGCAAGACCCTAAGATACTTGACGGCATAGGCAAAGAGAGACGCAAACAGTACCAGACAGACGCCAGTGTAGCCAAAAGAATACTAAATGAGATAATGGTTGATGACAGTAACCCTGCTTCAGTGAGAAAGGATGCAGCGCTCGCATTAATGGACAGAGCAGGCGATAAACATGCGGAAAAACAAGAACTTATAGACAGTCGTACACCAGCCCAACAGGCAGAAAGAGTCAAAGAATTACAGCAGAAATTGAAGGGCGTAGGGTAGATATTAGGGGATAAACAGCATAAGCCATTGATTGTATTGGTACTATGGCGGGATACTTACCCGCATTAGTCCTAAACTATTGATTTCTATGTAGGAAAGACCCCCCGTATACCTCACTTTGGTTCCATACGGGTACATATATTTATATACACCCAACCCAACATAGATTATTTTTTTTCCCCAGATTCCCCCAAATCACCCCTTAAATCTCTAAGTCATTGATTTATGGTTCTGAAATTTTCGGGTTCTGGAAAAAGCCCAATTTACTATTTCTTTATATTTCAGGTAGTTAAAAAATAAAAATGCCATGTCTCCACGGGGGAAACACTTTATGGATTTATCTGTTGTGGCACAAGAAACGGAAACAAAAGAAGCGGACATAGCTAGAGTATTCCGAAACCTGAAAGAGCCAGTAGATCAAGATGATTTGCTACAGAGCTACGTGGATTTCTCAGAAGAAGTGATTAAGCACCCACAAGAAATGAAACAAAGAGCCGTGCCGTGGGATAAGTTCAACTCGGTATATTTCCTTATGCAGAAAGGGCATGTGGCCTATGTAGGTCAAACAAGCCATTTAGCAGCAAGATTAGCGACTCATGTTCATGATGGGAAGAAGTTTGATTCTGTCTCTTGGCGCGTATGCCGCAGGGAAGATATGTTGATTATTGAAGCCTTCAACATCGAATATCACAACCCATCTTTAAATATCTCAATACCAAATAAAGCAGATCTATTAAGGATGGTTGCTAAATCAATCTAACATCTGCCAGTACAGATATACCCGATATTCCCCTATTTATAAGTCATTGATTCTTGGAACTCTAAGGAGCGACCCATTGGAATTAGCCGAACTAGAAGAACTCAACGAATTAGTAGAAACCTTCAAACTCCACTTCTACTCGCCTTACGAAAAACAAAAAGAGTTCCATCACTGCCCTAAACGTGAACGCCTCTTTATGGCGGGAAACCAATTAGGCAAAACATGGGCGGGAGCTTACGAGGTTGCTATGCACCTAACGGGTCTTTATCCTGATTGGTGGCAGGGTGCGCGTATAAACAAACCTAACAAGTGGTGGGTAGCCGGTGAGTCGGGTGAGTCAACGCGAGACAACCCGCAACGACTTCTTTTAGGTGAGATCGGAGAGTTAGGCACAGGTACGATCCCTAAAGAGTGCATTGGTAAAAAATCAATGGCAAGAGGTGTGGCTGATTTAGTCGATCACATTTCCATCAAACACGTATCCGGTGGTACATCCCATTTATATTTTAAGTCCTACGGTAAAGGGCGAGAAAAGTGGCAGGGTGAGACTATTAATGGTCTTTGGTTTGATGAAGAACCCCCAGCCGATGTTTATTCAGAAGGGATAACCCGAACTAATAAATCTTTCGATGAAGGGTTTGGTCGGGTCATGATCACCTTCACCCCCCTTAAGGGCATGAGTTCAGTTGTAGCGCGTTTTTGGAATAACGAAGACGACGAGCGCGAAATAATCTCGATGACGATTGATGATGTAGATCATTACTCTGACGAGATTAAAAAGAAGATCATAGCCCAATACCCCGAACATGAGCGTGAAGCCCGGGCTAAAGGGATTCCCATGTTAGGGGAGGGTCGTGTTTTTCCTGTCGCAGAAGAACAAATAACAGACCGTGTATCTCAAATGCCTAACCATTGGCCTCGTATTTGCGGGATTGACTTTGGTTGGGGAGATCACCCCACAGCAGCCGTGATGGTCGCATTAGACACCGACGCTGACGTTGTTCACGTTTACGAAGAGTATCGAGAAAAATCACCTTCCTTAGCGGTTCACGCCTCTGGCATTAAAGCGATGTGTGAATACACCCCTGTAGCGTGGCCTCACGATGGGAACATGGCTGCGCGAGGTACAAACGAAGGCAAAAAAGTATCAGACCTATACAAAGCAGAAGGCCTGAACATGGTCTTTGAACACGCCAAATACGAAGGGGACAGAGGTAATTCAGTCGAAGCCTCTATTGCGGATATTTTAAACCGGATGCAAACAGGCCGATTTAAAGTCGCCCCTCATCTCGCCGCTTTTTGGGAAGAGTTCAGAATGTACCACCGCAAAAACGGGAAAGTTGTACCTGTTCGTGATGATGTTATATCCGCAGTTCGTTACGCCGTAATGATGCTTCGCTATGCCTCAACACCCACTTATCAAACAAATTATTCAGGAAAGATTGAATATCCACCTATGGGAATCGTATGAACGATACTGAGTTTAAATCAATACTAAATCAGGAAATCACCAATTCCCTTGGTTACATGGGGGGTGAGCTTTCAGAAGAACGTAAGACCGCGCTTGAGTATTATCACGGCGAGCCTTTTGGTGACGAGGTAGAAGGTCGCTCTCAATACATATCCCATGACGTATCCAACACAATTGAGTGGATGCTTCCTTCTCTTTTAAAGATTTTCACCTCATCTGATAAGGCCGCAGAGTTCACCCCAGAGGGAATGGAAGACGAGGAAGCCGCCAAACAAGAAACCGATACCATTAACTACGTTTTCTACAAAGAGAACAACGGCTTTTTAATCCTGTATAACTGGTTTAAAGACGCTCTCTTGCAAAAGAACGGTATTGTTAAAACCTATTGGGACGAAACCAAATCTGTTTCCCGGGAAGAATACGAGGGTATTTCAGAAGACGAACTAATTATGCTTGCAGAAGAGGACGGTGTAGAAATCATCGAACACACACCTCGCATTGAAGAAGTTGACGTACAGGGGCAGACAGCAGAGATTGAAGTCTTTGACGTAGCCATTAAGCGAACAATGGCAGGCACAGTGATTGAAAACGTCCCGCCAGAAGAATTTTTAATATCTCGCCGCCACAATTCAATTGATGTTAAGACAGCCCCTTTTGTGGGTCATCGTCGTCGTCGTTTTGTTTCAGACCTCATTGAAGACGGTTTTGATAAAGATCTTGTTAAACAGTTAGGCGAAGATGATTATTCGTTTAATGAAGAGCATTTAGCTCGTCACGATCACGATGAAGAGTACCCACACCGATCTGACACGCATGACGAGTCCATGAGAGAAGTTTGGGTAACAGAGTGTTACATCCGTTCAGATTACGACGGAGACGGCATAGCAGAGCTTAGAAAGGTCACAGTAGGCGGTAACGCTAATGTTATTTTAGATAACGAGCCTATTGACGAAATCCCATTTAGGGCGATCACTCCTACGATCATGCCGCACAAATTCACAGGCGTTTCATTGGCAGATCAATCAATGGAATCCCAACGAGTTAAGTCAGTTGTCATCCGACAACTACTAGACAATATGTACCACCAAAACAACGTACGCACAGCCGTTGTAGAAGGGCAGGTCAACTTAGACGACCTCTTAACTTCTCGCCCGGGTGGTATTGTGAGAATGAAGCAGCCCAATATGGCGCTACCTCTCCCCGTCCAACCGTTTACCGGAAGTGCTTTTGGCATGGTTCAACAGCTTGACTCAATGCTTGAAAACCGCACTGGTATCACAAAGTACAACCAAGGATTAGACGCTAACACCCTAAATAAGACCGCTCACGGTATTGATCAAATAATGGGCGCATCACAAGAAAGAATTAAATTGATCGCCCGTAACTTCGCAGAAACAGGCATTAAGGGTCTTTTCCTAGACATACATAAATTAGAACTAACCCACAACACTAAAAAGAAAGCTATTAAGTTAAGAAACAAATGGGTAGAAGTTTCCCCTACAGAATGGAAGCACCGCACCAACATGACCATTAACGTCGGTCTTGGTACAGGAGAAAAGGACAAACAAACCCAACAAGCCATGATGATGCTGACTCTTCAAGAGAAGTTTGTTGCAGCAGGCAAGGGGTATTTAGTCCCTGATGAAAAACTTTATTCATCTGTTTCTAAGCTAGTAGACACCACAGATCTAGGCAGCGTTGAATCTTTCTTTGCTAACCCCAAAGAAGTTCAAAAACCACAACAACCCCCTTCTCCTGAAATGATGTTAGTCCAACAGCAGGAAAAAGAAGCGCAAATGAAGCTACAGGCTGACCAACAGAAAGCCCAAATGTCAGCCCAAAGCGATCAAGCCAAAATGCAGCTTGAGCTAGAAAAGATCGGCATAGAGAAAATGAAACTAGATCTGGAAAGAATGAAACTTGAATCAGGTCTTGAGACGAAAGAAGCCGAGCTTATTGTTAAACGCGATACAGCACAAATGCAATCAGACTCTAACGAGTTAAAAGTCAGAGCCGAGATTGGAATTGAAGAAAGAAAACTCGCCCTGTCAGAAAGAGAGCTTGAGATAAACGCAGCGATAAAAGAAAAAGAAATGATTATCTCCGCAAACCAACCTCAAGAAGAACCTGTAGACCAAACCCCCGTAATTAATGTAAACGCAGACGTTCATGTTGATAAGGGCGGTAATAAAACAATCACCATAGAAAAACACGGCGACACAATGACCGGAAAGGTTGAGGAAGAATAATGCTAAAAGATGAACTATTAAACGATCCATTAGGATTAGGTTACGCAGGCATGACAGATGCCGAAGTGGTTACAGTTATTAACGCTGTGAACCGTCCAATTACTAAACGTGTCGCGGTATCAGAACTACTTAAATACTTAGGCGGCATTGGTAAATTGGGTGACTTCATTGAAGCCAAATCTGATGCAAGCGCAGCCAAACGCAAACCTGTCTTAGCTGTGTTTTCTTTATTTGAAAACCCACACATTACAGATATTGATGTATCGGTCGAGCCTTTTGCTCAAGGACTCGGTGCATTAGTTGCAGCCAATCTAATCACTCAACCCGAAGCAGATACAATTATTGCTATGGGTAGTGAGACAGTATCACGCGCACAGGAAATCGGCGCAGGTAAAGTTTATGAAGCAACAGTAAGAAAGGCGCGAGGTTAATATGACTACTTCAAATATCGCATATTCAGCAGACACGGCTATTGCTGTAACCGCATGGGAATCACTAGCCGCAGACTCATGGGCTACATCAGCCAACGTCGATAACACGTCAAACCTGTATATTGATATGCTTGTGGGTGGTGAGATTGCAGCATCCGCAACCACTATCGCCGCAGGTGAGTCATTCGATATTTACGTTGCTGCCCGTTATGACAAAGACGTAACCACATCATACGGAGGTGGTATAGGTACTAGCCTTGCGGCAGCATCGGCAGAGACAGAGGATACAGATTTTACCCCGTTAAACTTTGTATTCCTAACAAGCGTCAGCGTTGAAGCGACTGCACCCGATACGACTCAGGATTATATTTGGGGGCCGGTATCAATTGCGCAGGCCTTTGGTGGAATTATGCCACAGCATTTTATTCTGGCTTTGCATAACAACACAGGCTCAGCCATGACTACAGGAAACGTAATTAACTCTGTCGGCATCACTTACACATCGGCGTAATAGATGAGCTTTATACCCCTAGAGCGTAAGCATGTAAAGCAGCCACATAGCGCCAAGTACGATAAAAAGTACGGGAAGGCTATAGATTTAATCAACTTCACTGACTACCCGTCCAATCAGGGTTATGGGTCAGCGAG
>Ga0316207_10000995_pt1 | contig 38619 bp, 58 predicted proteins | sample 6weekpyrite_MG_FD_204943 | JGI IMG/M metagenome (GOLD analysis project Ga0316207, IMG submission 204943) | Microbial mat bacterial communities from mineral coupon in-situ incubated in ocean water Damariscotta River, Maine, United States -... | ecosystem: Environmental > Aquatic > Marine >... | reverse complement strand
CTGTAAATATATGCGTTATTATAATTATGAACGCTCACATTCATCAATTGGGTATATCTCTCCCGATGAATTTGAGTGTAGAATATTGAACTAACAATGGGGCCTGTGCAAAAGCGGGTTAGGTTCCCTTCTTATTTTATTGCTGCTTGCACCGATACAAGTACAAGCAGAAAAATGGTATGAGTTACAACCAACTAATAAAGTTGTTGCTGAATTCTCTCTACAATCAGGTGCAGTTGAAATTATTAAAATAAAAGCAAAAAAACAAACCATGGTAGGTTTTATGGCTAAAATTACTCCGAAACAAATGCAGTATTATAAAGAGAAAAATATTAAACCTATAACCGTAGCCTATAAACCAGAAAAAATAACTATGTTTGGTTATGGGGGTGGGCAAGCAGTTATCCCCATAAATGGCATTATAGAATTAGAAATAAAAAACCATACTAATGAAAAAATACTCGTTGACATATTTAAAGGGAAATGAAAACCATACAAGCAAGTCAAGATCGCTTGCTTTTGGGTCAACTGAGCTTAATCGTTATGACTTTGAAAACTTAGAGGGCACATCCATATTTTTATGAAGAATACGAATGATCTCAATATTACTTTTGTCAGCTTTTTTATAAAATATTATATGGCTTCCCTGTGGAAATTTGCGGTAATGAATTTTAATATAATCACACTCCTTTCCAATAAGAGGTTTATTTAAAATAAGATGAAAAGCATTATCAAATTCTTTCAAGTACAAATTACGTTGCTCTCTACCCCATGTTGCTTCCGTATATTTTGCAACTTTAACTAAATCACTCTTAGCCTTATTTGTTAGTTTAAATGAACTCATTAATGCTACTCATTATCCAACTCAGAAACCATACTCTCATAAGAGTAGTCAGCGAACCCACTTTTTTCGCCGTCGTCAAGCAGCTCTCTCAAAGTTTCAAGTTTAGTTTCTGCATCCTCAAGAATCCGCAAGCCTGTTCTTATAACTTCACTAGCAGAGCCATAACGACCACTTTTAATTTGCTTTGCAACAAAATCATCAAAATGATCACCAAGGGTAATACTTGTATTTTTAGCCATATTTCACCTCACAAATACCAATATATACCTGATTTTGGTACAAAAGTCATAACAAATCAATCAAGATCGCACGCAAAAGGCACGCTCTGGAACCGCCAAACTGCGGCGAGCCCTTACTTAATTCGTTATGTTTCAAAAGGAATGAGTAATCCATGAATCTAAAAGTAACATATTTAATATTGTGCGTTCTCGGGGCATTGTTGCCTTTGTCGCAATTTGTTCCGTGGGTAATCGAAAATGGGCTAAATATGCCACTTTTCTTTCAGGAACTATTTTCAACCAAAATTGGTGGTTTTTTCGGCATGGATGTAATCGTTTCCGCAGTAATTTTGTTTGTCTTCATTTTTGCTGAAGGTAGGCGTCTTCAAATACCCAATCTGTGGTTTCCAGTTGTTGCCACGCTAAGTATTGGTGTTTCTCTTGGTTTACCTTTATTTCTCTACATGAGGCAGAGTCAACTTGAAAGTAAAAAATGAACAATTATATTAAGCTATTAATATTATATTTTATTATTGCTGTTTTAATTAATTACATTACTCATAAGGCAAAAGGCATAAGCCGAGAAAAGCATTCTATTTTAATTGTAGGTGTTATCTCAGGCTTTACGAGTTTCGCAATCTCTCTTATGTTGTTAACTTCATATCCAGAAAACTGGATGCTCATAGGAAGTTTGGTAAGTATTATTTATTCTTATATTATGGCTAATGCAAAAGGTTTTAATTTCTTAAAATGATAAAAACATATAACAAGACAATTAAAAACATTCGCTTCCGCTCACTGGGGCTTTTTAAAAGCAGTGCTCTCGTTTCTCTTTTAAAAACTCCCTTACTTAAGTCGTTAACTCTATAAAGGAAAATTATGAGTTTCGAAAACATGACAGAAAATGAAATCCTAGGTATAGCCACTCCTATCATGGATAATTTAATGGAAGCATCAACCAATATTGACTATGAAAGACACATACAAGATTTTAACGAGAGAATGAAAAATATAGTAACAAAAAAACATCTTGAAATGGTTTGTAAGCAATACCAAAATGAAAAAGGCTTTTTTTCAAAAAGAGAACCTATTGCAGTATTCAAAAGACCTGATTCAGCTGCAATTATTTGGAAACAATGGTTTTCTAAAGCTGAAGGCGAGTTTGTAGCTGAAATAGTATTAATCAAAAATAATAATAGATACCTAGTCGATCATGCAGTGGTTTTTTAAAATAGCTAACAAAGAAGTCAGCTGCACGTGTTGCACACACCGGATGCGCAAAAAGCCGTGCGCCGGTTATTAAAAACGTTAGGCGTATCAATATGTCACCTGATATTCAAAAGTTTTTTGAGAGCTATCGAGACGCATTCAATGCTCTTGATTCAGAGGAAATAGCCAGGCTCTATTTCGTACCATCAGGCATCGTTACAAATGAAGGGTATTCACACTGGGAAAGTTATGCTTGTATTCAAGACAATATGGAGTCACTGTGCAATAAATACAGAGAAAATGGTTATTTAGAAGCAAGTTTTGAAACGCTTGCGCTAATGGAACAAAGTGCTAAATTTGTTGTGGCTGATTTAAAATGGAATATTAAATTAAAAGAAGATGCTACATGGTCCTTTCGCACAGCATACAATTTAATAAAAACAAGAGAAGCATGGCAGGTGTTGCTTGTTACAGCATATGAAGAATAACCAGCTAATAAAGCACTCGAGTGGAACGCTATGTTTAAGAGAAGTAACATGGAAATAATTATTATGAGACATGGAAAGCCAGTAATAGAAACATCACAAAAAATTTCGGCTAATGATTTTGATGCATGGGTACAAAAATATGACCAGGCGAGTATAGATCAAACCTGCCAACCATCAAGTGAAGCCGTAAATATAGCCTCCCGCTGTACAAAAATAGTCTGTAGCCATTTACCTCGCTCCATTGAATCTGCCAGGGTATTAAAGAAGACTCCTGATACAACAGAATTTTTATTCAGAGAAGCCGAGATTCCAGGCGGAAAATGGACATATCCAAAATTCAAACCAAAAACGTGGGCCATTATTTTTAGGATTCTTCAACTATTCGGTTACAGCGCAAATGCAGAATCACTTTCTGAAATAAAAAATCGTGCACAGACTTGCGCTAATCAGCTCATTACATATGCAGAGCAACATGGTTCAGTTCTGTTGGTCGGCCACGGGACGCTAAATTGGTTTATTCATAAACAGTTGATATCCATGGGGTGGCATGGGCCAACTAAGGTAAATAGTAAGCATTGGGGGCATGGGGTATACCAATGTCATTAAGAATACGAAATGAATCAACATCGGACGCTGCTAAAATTGAAGCATTAACTGAAGAAGCTTTTAGAACGGCAGAACATACAAGCCATACAGAACAATTTATTGTTAATGCGCTTCGAAGAGCAGGAAAGCTATCAATTTCTCTTGTTGCTGAAATTGAGGGCGAAATTGTTGGTCATATTGCTGTATCCCCTGTTTCTATTTCTGATGGTAGTGAAGGATGGTATGGTTTGGGCCCAATTTCAGTATTGCCTTCACACCAAAAACACGGCATTGGTACTAAGCTAATGGAAGAAGTAATAAATGCGTTGAAAAAAACAGGTGCTCCAGGTTGTGTTTTGCTGGGCGATCCACTTTTTTACAAACGCTTTGGCTTTAAGGTAATTCCTGAAATTATATTGTCTGGGGTACCTCCAGAGTATTTTCAAGCACTTCCACTAAAGGCACAAATACCTAATGGAGAAGTAACTTACCATGAAGCATTTAACGCTAAGAGCTAACAACCGGTTCAGGTTGGCGCTGAACCTCCTCTTACTTTGGTTGTTAGTCTACAATGAAACCACGCGCCATACTCTCTGAAGTACCACCCGGAAGTGCAATCAACGCACGACTACCCGGTGCATATTTTCACGATTGCTACGTCATATCTGTTCCCGACACTACACGCACTGCGCTCAGCTACTTTCTAACGGCTTTGGCAAATACCCCTCCCTGGGTAAATTTACTCATGACGCTGCGGAATAAGATCGTTCGGTTTATCGGCTTAAAAGACCTTGGTGGCCTTGCGGAGTTGAACCCATCAAAGCTTGCGTCAGCTTATGCGCCTGGAGATCGGGTCGGTGTCTTCACTCTCATTTCCAACTCACCCAATGAGGCGCTGCTGGGAGATCGCGACAAGCATCTGGATGTTATACTCTCCATCTACAAACATCCACCTGGCCAAAATGGTGTCCAGTCCATCTCGGTGACAACGGTTGTCCACATCCACAACCTACTGGGGCGAATTTATATGCTTCCGGTCACACCATTACATAAGCTCATTGCACCAGCAGTGCTCACTCGCATCATAGGAAGACAAAATGTGACCTAACCTTGCGTTCGAGAGGAACGCGCCAAAAATCACGCCCCCCCCTCAACTTAATATCAGGCATTTTGTCACACGAAGCGCCCTTTGCTAGTCAAACTATGGAAGAACCACGATTCCCGAGGTTCAATAGTAACGCCATAGGAGATTTACCATGAAAAACTTCGATATACAGGGTATTGACTTGAACGTTTCCAAAAGTGAGGCATTTATGTTCATTGCAGAACCAAATAACTTGCCGAAATGGACAACTGCTTTTGTTTCTATGAGTCAGGGAAAAGCGATTATGCAAACCCCTGAAGGGGAAGTTGAAATTGAGCTTGAAGTACTGGCTTCTGCCGAGTATGGAACGGTTGACTGGCGAATGATATTTCCAGATCATAGTGTGGCTACAGCCTTTTCTCGAGTTGTAGAAGCTGACAAAGATCGTTGTGTTTATGGCTTTATTCTTATGCCGCCGCCTGTACCACTAGAAGAGATTGAAGGGGCATTAGAAGCTCAATCTCAAATACTTGAAAAAGAACTTAGGAAACTTAAAAGGTTGCTAGAAGACAATGGATGAGAATGTAACCTCAAAGATACCGTGTTTAGAAGCCGAAGTTACTTTGGCTAAAGCAGGACATCAAAAATCACTGGAGTCAGTGGTGCATGCCATACAGAAAGACGTATATGGTGTTGCGCTACGTTTCCTGTGGCATCCTCAAGATGCAGAAGATGCTACACAAGAAATTCTTATCAAGGTAATTACTAATCTGGGTGGGTTTCGAGGAGAAAGCGGCTTTAAAACATGGGTATATCGAATTGCCTCTAATACATTGCTCACCCTGAAAAAAAAGCGAATGGAAAGGCAGGCGTTCACATTCGATGAATTTGCCGATGATTTGTCTCAAGGCATATCTAGCAGCATAAGTATTGAGTGTGATATTGATGATGAACTTCTGTTAGAAGAAGTGAAAATAGGATGCACGTTGGCAATGTTGATGTGTTTAGATCGCAAATATCGCTTAGCCTATATCCTTGGAGAAATAGTTGAACTTGATCATTGCGAAGCGGCTCTGGTTCTGGAAATATCTCAAGCCACCTTTAGACAACAATTATCACGAGCACGACAACGTATCTTGTCATTTATGACTTCGAAATGCGGATTACTTAATTCTGCCAATGTATGCAGATGCAAAAAGCGAGTTGATACTGCTATAACGCTTGGTCGCATTGATCCAGACAATCTCTTATTTGCAAGTTCATTGTCGAAAGCAAAAAATTTTCCGCTATTACTTAATAAAATTAGGCAGCTTGAGGACACCCGACGTGTAGCTGCATTGTATAAGTCGCATTCAATACCTACTCCATCACAGGAATTCGTCCCCTGGCTAAGAAAAATAATTAGCGAAACAAAAACGCCATACATTGATTACGGAATATGAAAAAATCACTAAAATGCCTAACAATCGCAGACTCTCGGACAAAAAATTATGCAAATAACCTATACAGAAAGGCGGGGTTCATAAAAAGAGAAACAAATGTTTACCGTTTTCAACCGTAATTCACATGGCAAACCGGTTAGGCCATTCGGTTCGCCATAAAGCGGCGGCCATTTAGTTATAACGTTATGCGTAAAAAAACAAACATAGAAATTATTACGAGTATTGAAGTTACTGAAAAAATTAATCAATACCCCAAAGACATTCAAGTTAAATTAGAGTTTCTACGCAATCTAATATTGGAAACAGCGTCGGAAATTGAAAGTATCAATAAGATCGAAGAAACACTAAAGTGGGGTGAGCCAAGTTTTATAACCAAACATGGAAGCACCATAAGAATTGACTGGAAAGAAAAGCACCCAAATCAATACGCCATGTATTTTCACTGTAAAACAAAACTAATTGACACATTCAAAGAGCGGTATAAAAACACATTCAGATTTGAAAACAATAGATCAATAGTATTCAATTTAAATGACAATATACCTATTGAAGAACTAAAACACTGTATAGAATTATCATTAACATATCACTCTATTAAAAAACTACCTATGTTAGGTTTATAATGTGAAATTATTACAACATAATAAAACACATAACAAAACTGTCAGATTCGCATCTACAAAAAAACAAGCGTTCCTTATTAAATAGGTAAAACACAAGAGAAACTACTATGCCATATAAAATTTATTACAAAAATGGTGGTGAAGGCGTAATAACTACATACACAGGCAATGTGACTGATAACGATTTACTAAGCGCATATAATGAAATTGCTAACTTAAACATTAACATTTCAAAAATAAAATACTCCGTAACAGATTTCACTGACATCGATAAATATTTAATAACAGCCGAATGCATTCGAGAGCAAGCACATTCATCTGTTGAAGTCTCGAAAATAAACCCGAATATCACTGTGATAGTGATTGCACCAAACGATGTTGAGTATGGTACCAGTAGAATGTGGTCAGCATATTCAGATAAAGCGGGCTGGGAAGTAAAAATATTCAGGACACGAGATGACGCAAATCTATGGATTAAAAATAATATATGAAATGTATCATACAAGGCACTCCAGCTGTTCTGCAAAATCGAACTTTTCTTGCTTTTGGGTCAACTGAGCTTAATCGTTGTGTGTCACTTTTTCTCTAAGAAGGGTGCATATAAATGGGCTTGATGAAGAAGATATTATCAAATGGCTATATAACAATATTACCCATTATTTTTTGGAATATTTTTCTAATTTCAAAGTTACCGGGAGCTTTCGATCCTAAAGTATTTAATAACGACATACCTCTGATTATTATCATTGGTGAAAACATATTCCGGACTATAATTTTTTTAATGCCGTTATTTTTTCAACTAAACACAACTTCATCAATAAATAAAAAGGGAATCATTATTTATTTTTTTGGCATCGTGCTATATTTTGTGTCCTGGTTGTTACTTATTTATGAACCTAACTCTATTTGGAGTACTAGTATGTTGGGATTTACTGCACCATCATATACCCCGATAATATGGTTAATAGGCTTAAGTCTGCTGGTGAAATCTTATAATATAAACTGGGTATATTCAAAGTGGCATTTCATATTGCCATCAATTGCTTTTTCCATATTTCATATCTCCCATACAGTTTATGTATATAATAGAAGCTATTAATGTTTTATGTTATATCAGAAAAAAGGGTTACTGCTGTAACATATCTTTATAAAGAGTGGCTTCCGAAAAGCGGAGAGAAATTGAGAAATTTCCCTGTTTTTTTTCACTATGTGAATGTTGGGCCTAATATCACTGAAGAGGAAATGGTTACTGATGTATATCTCCCAATACAGTAGCAAATGGCATAACAATGCGCTCATTTGGGACGGCTTATTTCGCTGCACCGCCTCATATCTTAATGGCTATGCGCCTGTAAAACTTAACTTAACACGACCCGTCTTATGATCGATTTCGCAGCAACATTTATTTTATTTTTTGCCGTTATTGACCCTATTGGTACAGTTCCTGTTTATATTGCTGTAACCAAAGGCTACGATACAAAGTCAAAAAGAAAAATAGCGCTCATTGCGAGCGCCGTAGCGGCTCTTATTCTACTCTTTTTTGTAGTTGCTGGAGAGCTAATTCTGACTGCCATGTCTATCCCATTACCTGCATTTCAAATTGCTGGCGGTATTGTTTTATTCTTGTTCGCGCTTTCAATGATTTTTGGCGAGAGCAAACCGGAGGAAGAAACCCGGCTAGCTGAAAAGCATCACGAGACGGCGATATTTCCTCTCGCAGTTCCTTCTATTGCGGGCCCGGGAGCTATGCTGGCGGCTGTATTGATGACCGAACATGTGCGAGTTGATGTTTGGCAACGGATCCAGATTTCGGGTGTCATGCTTTCGGTAGTATTGGTTACTTTACTATTAATGCTGATGGCAAGTGGAATACATCGTTTAATCGGCAATGCAGGTGCCAGCGTGGTTAGTAGAATTATGGGACTCATTCTTGCAGCAGTGGCAACAACGAATACGCTTGCTGGTATTAGTGGTTATTTTAAACTATGAAACCCGTGAGAGTTCACGGATATTTTCACAACACTGCATCGGCTGTAAGTTGGTGTTAAAGCTGTCAATATAACAAATGGAATTGACAGCACTGAATAATAATAAAAAGCATTGTTCTCTAAAAAAGGAAACCAGTCAGTTGATTCTGAACTTATACATTATGAATCAAAATGGAGGAATATAAAGTGGCATGGATTTACTTAATTATTGCTGCCTTGTTTGAATGTGGGTGGGCAATAGGATTGAAATACACGGACGGCTTTACAAAAATCTGGCCTTCAGCATTTACAATAGTAGCAATGATTATAAGTTTTCAGTTTCTAGCATTGGCCATGAAAACAATTCCTGTTGGTACAGCTTACGCAATATGGACAGGTATTGGGACAGTGGGGGTCGCTGTTCTGGGTATGGTATTGTTCGGAGAATCTAAAGACATTGCCAGAATATTGTGCATAACTTTAATTATTGCCGGTGTAATTGGCCTTAAAATATTTTCAGGACAATAGTTCTCATCATAGCCCACCGTGCCGATGCCGGAGACAGTATTTGGTTTCCCTGGGCCTCAATATCAGTATGACGAAAGTCCTCTTAACTATTTTATTAAGTTTATGCCCGTCGCATGTGAACACAGGAAAAACATGTATAAAATTATATTTTTACACGGTTTACTTGGATCAAGAAATAATTTCCAGCATCTTGAAAAGGAATTTGCCGGCTATGAGACAACATCAATTGATTTAATCGGGTTTGGTAACGAACATAAACCAAAGCTTTTATACGATGTAAATGACTTTCTTACTTTTTTAGAAAATAAACTTAATTTGTCAGATGATTCGGGCACACAATTTTTCTTTATAGGGCATTCGTTAGGAGCCTTGCTGGCAAAAGAGCTAACAATTAAATATCAGAACAGGGTTATAAAATCATTTCTTATCTCTTATCCTTTTCTTGAACAGAAAGAAGCGTTACAAGCCTATAATTATTTTGATAGAAAATATGCGCAAGGGGTTTGGTGGACAAAGATACTTTGTCAGACTGAAATTTTATATCAATGGTTGTTTTATCCTTTTATATTTTTATTTAAATATAAACATAGACAATCTTACGTAGATTTTTTCAAGCACACATATGATTCTGCATATGGAACAATTAAAAATACTATTTTCAAAGACAAGAAAGAAAAATTATATGCTATTTCTGAAAAAATTATTTTAATTAATGGAGATCAGGATGAGTCCATTGATCTTTCTTTTTCAAAACAATTTAACAATCATACTATTACAGGAATGGGCCACAATTTTTTTGGCTATGAAAGTGAGTTAGCAAAAATCATCAAATCAAATATTAATTAAGTTTAATACATTAATGAATTTAAATATTATATTCATAATATAAATTCAGGTATACAAGAAGCAGTTCATATTCATAGCCAGGCGATTCAAGCCGGTTGGGAAAAAGCATATAACATTCATTTAAAGCCGTAATGCAAACAAACCATTCTGTTCGGACAGCGAAAAGTGGTGTCATTTAATTTTAATGTTGTATTTTACTCATATATAAATGATGTTATCTGAATTAAATATTCTATACTAAATCTATATCTTTGAATAAGAGTGAGTCGCGATGAAAGAACATATGCATAACGATAGAGCAACAAACTACAAGAAAAACAGCATGTCGCTTATAGGGGCGATATCTATGGGGACCGGTGTCATGATCGGTGCAGGTATTCTGGCGTTAACAGGTCAAATAGCAGAACTTGCAGGTTCGTTGTTTCCACTGGCATTCCTGGCCGCTGCCGTCGTTACGGCTTTCAGCGCTTACTCGTATGTGAAATTGTCTAATGCATATCCTTCGGCGGGCGGTATTGGTATGTTTCTTCAAAAAGCCTATGGGAAAGGAACCATCACAGCGGTGGGCGCATTATTAATGTACTTTTCAATGGTCATTAATGAAAGTCTGGTTGCGCGCACCTTTGGAACGTATAGCGTGCAACTTTTCAATATTAATCCAGGCAGCTGGATCGTCACTGCCTTGGGTATTTCCGTGCTGGTTTTTGCTTTTTTATTAAATATATCCGGCAACCGGATGATTGGTCTGTTTTCCCTCATCATGGCCCTTGTTAAAATTGGCGGTATTCTTATTTTTGCCATTGGCGGGCTTTGGGTTTCAGGTGTATCGCTAGATAACATGCCTACAAACACATCGGATTCTTCGCTTACCGGTTTTATTGCGGCAATGGCATTAGCCATACTGGCTTACAAGGGCTTCACAACCATTACCAATAGTGGATCAGAAATTGTCGAGCCGCACCGCAATGTCGGACGGGCGATAATTATATCCATTATGGTCTGCGTACTTATATACTTTTTAGTCGCGATTGCTGTTGCAAGCAATTTAAGCATTTCTGAAATCATTGCTTCAAAAGATTACGCATTGGCACAAGCTGCAAGGCCTGCATTTGGTGATTATGGTTTATGGTTCACCGTTGCAATCGCCATTATCGCGACTATCTCTGGTGTTATAGCAAGTGTCTTTGCCGTATCACGTATGCTGGCCATGCTGACTGAGATGAAACTTGTGCCGCACAGACATTTTGGAATGCCTGGTGACGTACAAAAACATACATTAGTCTATACCGTTGTTATCGCGATATTTTTAACCATATTTTTTGATTTAAGTCGTATTGCTTCACTAGGTGCAATATTTTACATCATTATGGATATTGCCATTCATTGGGGTGTTTACCGTCATCTGCGTAAAGAAATTAACGCTAGCGGCGCTGTTTTATTAACGGCAATTGCGTTTGACATCGTTATATTAATCGCTTTCCTTATAGTTAAAGCTGAGCAAGATATTATGGTTATTTATTCCGCATTTGCAGGTATTCTTTTGATTGTTGCGGGTGAAAAAATATTCCTGAAAAACTTTATAAATGAGGAAGAATAATTTTATTCCAGCACAATAAAAATATAACAATTGCTTTAAAATGGATGTGCTATTTAAGAAAAACATCATATTTTAAGAACTATTTTGTGGCACACAGAGTATTCAATTGCGAGCCCTGAAGAAATTAATGACGAATGAGTAGAGATAAAATGTAGAGATAAAATCACAAACTATCATTACGATTTATTTATCTAAATTTGAGGAAAAACCTATGTCTAATGACGTACCACCACATAACGAACTCAAATACTATCTTGTATGGGATCGCACTACACGCTTGTTTCACTGGATTAATGTCATTTGTATAGTTGGCTTGATTGCTGTTGGGGTAACCATACTTAACAATAAAGCCCTGGGGGTGAGTAGTGATGGTAAAATTTTACTAAAAACTATTCATGCTTATATTGGTTATGTCTTTGTACTGAACCTCATTTGGCGATTGGTTTGGGGGTTTATTGGGAACAAATATTCCAGATGGAAAGCAATATTACCCATCGGTAAAGGGTACTGGCGCTCTGTGAGTGAGTATGTTTCTGCTGCAAAAGCGGGTAATCCTCCTCAGTATTTAGGTCATAATCCCTTAGCTAAGCTCATGGTTGGTTTTTTATTCTTGCTTCTTGCAACACAGGCGACAACAGGGTTAGTTCTGGCTGGGACAGATTTATATCTGCCACCGTTTGGTCATGAAATCGCAGAATGGGTAACAGGTTCAGGCGAGGAACACGATAAAATTAAAAACCTTAAACCTGGCTCAAAAGATGATGTGGATTCAGAAGCGTATGCTGAAATGCGTAAATTCAGAAAACCCTTTATTACCACGCATGTTTATTCATTTTATCTGCTCCTTGTTGCAATTATTTTACATATAGCCGCTGTTGTTGTTGTGGAAGTAAGGGAAAAAAACGGGATTATATCTGCCATGTTTACCGGAAATAAAATTGCCTCTAAAAAACCTGTAGATCTGAATTAAGACAGAACAAAAAAACGTGTTGCACATCAACTCAACATAATCGATTTAAAAGGAATAAAAGCATGAATGAACATGAGAAAATAAATTATGTAGAATTTCCTGCAAAAAATATCGAAGAAACAAAAAAATTTTTTAGTTCTGCTTTTGGCTGGTCGTTTGTAGACTACGGGCCTGAATATACCGCTTTTTCGAACGAAGGGTTAGATGGTGGCTTCTTTAAAGCATCAATAAATTCCTCTACAAGCAACGGTGCGGCTCTCATTGTTTTGTATAGTAATAATTTAAATGAAACTCAGAAAAAAATTGAACAATCAAACGGTATCATTATAAAACCCATTTATTCGTTTCCTGGCGGCCACCGTTTTCATTTTACCGACCCAAATGGTAATGAATTTGCTGTATGGTCAGATAAATATGCATAACAACGTACTCATTTGATGCTCAGCCTCCCCTGCTAATGTAAGCATATAGCCGCACTAACAACAAAATTTTTAAGCAATCCGAGCCTGTCGTTTTTTTTATCTGCCAATAATTTAACAAAATTGCACTGAACGATTACTTAAGATACCTGCATCAAACCCTTCAATCGGAAATTTCACCTTTTGCATATTGGCTGCACCGGCAATAATTAATAAGGGACGAAAATGTTCGGGGGTTGGGTGATTCTGTTTGGCGTAAGGTGCTTGTATTTCCCAATTTAGTAAACTTTCTTTTTCGCCGTTTAACAATATATCCTTTGTCCAATCATCAAATGCTTTTGCCCATTCTGCAGGCTTATCATACTGTTGTAAAAACCATGCCTTCAGGTTGTGTGTAATAGTTCCGCTGCCAACGATAAGGACAGCTTGCTCTCTTAATGGTGCAAGTTTTTCACCGAGTTCGTATAGTTCAGCATTTGACATCATTTTAGGTATACTCATTTGCACAATAGGGACATCTGCTTCGGGCCAGAGATGAAGAAACGGCACCCAAACACCATGGTCTAATCCTCTTTTAGTAACCGGTAGTGTAGCCTTGTTACCCAACAGGGTTTGTATATTGTTTACTAACCATTTTGAACCCGGTGCAGGATACTCCAGATTATAAAGTTGCTCAGGGAAACCATGAAAATCATAAACAAGTTTATTATGTGTACCGGTTTCACCAAATGCCAACTGCTCACCTTCCCAATGTGCAGAAAATACGAGTATCGCTTTGGGTCTGGGTAGTCTACGACTCCATTGTCTGTAGCCTTGTCCTTTGTCAGCATCAAGCGCCAGTGTTGGGCTACCATGGTTAACAAATAGCGTTGGCATTTTTTGCTCTTGTTTAATCATCAAGATCTTCTTCTTAATAGTGTTAATAATAACTGGATGAATCGGCAGTAAGCAGTAACCAGCTAATTGCAGCAGTCACACTCACAGCACTAAAAGCGGATGCATAACGTGTTGCCGGGATGAGTCCTGCAACTGGTGCGACCAACAATAAAGCAGAAGGGCCAGCTGGAATCTCAGCAAAGATTCGGGCAATGACTAAAATGGCCAGGTAAATTTGCATAACAGGTATCAGCTTCAATGTGCCAAGCGAAGACTGTTGTCGCTTTCGAATGACTTCAGCAATTGCAAATACAGCAAGCACAGAAGCCAAGGAAGCGGCAAGTTGCCCAACCAATAAACTCCCTCCAAGGGCGATGACGATTCCCATTCCTGCACTACTGATCGCCATTGATAATGTAGGCGTTGTTACCAGGTTAATTACAGAAAACCGATACAACACCGTTGCGACTGTAATAACGACGAGTAATTCGATAACTAACGTCATATCAAACTGATATTTCATTACTGGCCATGCAATTGCAATTACCGCTAAGAGCAAAAGAAAGGTATGCGATGCAAGCAGCACCCGCGGTTTTGACCTGTACATAAAGTTAATTAAGGTTGCGATAATAACTAACAACATTAACCACTCATTAGCTTCAGCAGGTACTAACGATGGCCAGCCTGTTAACCATATAAGTGAAGGTAACCAGATGAATGGTAGTGCCCATAATGCAACCGAATAGTATCTGGAAATAAGCCAAAGCAAAACGGATAGCAACAAGGGTAAAACCACGCTGGGTAATATCATTTGAATGAGTGCTTCCATGATTGATCCCTTAATTTAAAACGAAGCAAGCGAGGTCCGGTTTAAAACCAGACCTTACCCAATTATGTTATTGTTTAATCGCCTCTATATTCAGTGTGATACTAATGTCATCACCAATGCCGCCAGGCATAAAATTCATGCCAAAGGCTGAACGCTTAATGGTTGTTGTGGCATCATAACCAGCGCGATAACCACCCCATGGATCTTTACCAGCACCAACTGGTTTTACCGCGAGTGTAACGTCTTGTGTTACACCATGCAGGCTTAGTTTTCCTGTAACGCTAACCGGCTCACCCTTGTTATTATGAGTCACCTTATTCGAAACAAATTTCATCACAGGGTATTGCTTGGCATTAAAAAAATCCGGACTACGTAAATGTTGATCGCGTTTCTGGTGATTAGAATCCACACTGTTCGTTTGAATCGTTACCTCAACCTTCGAGTCACCATTAGGTTTAAGGCTAATATCACCTGCAACCTTATTAAAACGACCGACAAGATTACTGGTGCCAAGGTGGCTTACAGAAAATTGCACATTGGTATGTGTTGGATCAATTTTGTAGAAACCGGCTTTCGCAACTTCCGCTGAAACAGACGTTGCGCCCAGGGCGATGACAATAGCAGCAGTACTGTAAGCCGTTTTAAAAATTGAGTTCTTCATATGATTCTCCTAATCAAGGTTAGTTACATTTCATTTGTCTCCAGGTGGAGTATGGATATAGAATAGACTGTTTATATTAAATTGATAATCTACCAATATTAGAATAGACTGTTCTTATATACGAACAATGGGCCAGCTTATGGACTTAAATCAACTCTTAGTATTCGCAAAAGTCGCAGAAAATCAAAGCTTTACTAAGGCTGCACAAGAGCTGGGGATGGAAAAATCGACAGTAAGCACTAAAGTCTCACAGCTTGAAAAACGTCTGGGAACACGCCTATTAAATCGCACAACTCGTCTGGTTACCCTCACCGAAGCGGGAGAAGGTTATTATCAGTTTTGTCGGCAAATCGTGGAAAGTGCCAGTGAAGCAGATCACTTTGCGGAAACGTTTACCAACCGGCCACAAGGTGTGTTACGCATAAGTGTCTCAATGGATTTTGGCCAGTTACTGGTTCAGCAGCTCATAAAACCCTTTATGCAAAGCTATCCCAATGTAAAAATCGATTTATCTGTCATTGACCGCGAGGTAAATCTCATCGCCGAACGTTTTGATCTTGCCTTACGTATCGGTTCTGGCGCTTTAAAAGACTCAAACCTTGTTGCTAAGAAACTGTTTGACATTCAAATGGCCATGTTTGCTTCTCCAGATTTTTTAAGTGAACACGGTGAGCCGTATACCCTCTCTGATTTACAAGACTGTCCTTTTATCATTTTTTCTAAAGTACAAGAATCTGTATTTCAATTTGATCGATTTCTAAACTCCGACAAATTTGAGCATATTAATGGAAATCTAAAAATAAATGACATTCTGGCATGTAAGGAAGCCGCCCTGACAGGACTCGGAATAAGTGTATTACCCGTTGAAATTGTGCAAAAAGAAGTTAAAGCGAATAAGCTTAAACAGGTATTACCCGAATGTAATTTACAATCAATGACATTGTTCGCTGTTTATCCCAGTCGTCAGTGGATTCCCTCTAAACTAAAAGTATTTTTAGAATTTTTAGAGAAGTGGAAACAATAATGAAGACTTTTTATGTATGACAATAATGGCTCAGAAAATACCCTATAGCTACGGTTTATAAAACGCCTTAATCTACAATAGCCGTGATCACGTCATGCATGTCGCACTAAGTCGCCCTGATTTTCTTTCGTTGATAATACAACCCCACTACGGTAAGTTGTTGACATGAAGTTATATTATAAAGCACTGTTAGAATTATTTAATATTAATATGCGGCTCTACGGTTTCGTATAATCGCTTGTAATAGTTAAAAATGAAAATACTCCCAGAGTTAAAAAGAAGATTAGATAATGTATAAAAAATATAATACGTTGTTTAACTGCGCCCTTTTTTCAACAGTGGTACTCGTACTTTTTTCAGGCTCATTAACTCAATGGTTATACACCTTATACTATGAAGATAGTAAATACAGAAAACTCAGAACACTACAAGTGGGGTAGTGACTCAGATGGCTGGCATTTACTTAAATTTGAAGATCTAAGTCTTATCGAAGAAAATATGCCTCCAAATGAAAAAGAGGAAAGGCATTACCATAATGAATCTCAGCAATTTTTTTATGTTCTGGCAGGTGTCGCCCACCTGGAAATTTCGGGTAATGTATAACAAGGCGTTATAATAAAAGTCATTATAAATATTTGAATTCAATTTTTTGCAAGGAATAAAAAAAGCATATGGAAATACTATCAATATCAGGTAGCGTTAGAAAAGGTTCATTTAATACAGCTTTACTGAAAGCCATATCAACGTTATCCCCTTCTCATGTTAATATAACGCTATTCGAATCTTTAAATGACATCCCAGTTTTTAATCCAGAAATATCCGAAGAAGATTTCCCTAAACCTGTTAACACGCTTATTTCACAAATCAGAGAATCTGATGGTTTAATTATTAGTTGTCCAGAGTATGCGCATGGAATATCTGGTGTGTTAAAAAATTTACTTGATTGGTTAGTGGTATCTGATGCAGTTGTATTAAAACCAATAATTATTACCACAGTTTCAACAAGTGGTTTAGGCGGCGTAAGATCATTTTCTTCTTTGGTACAAATATTGAGTGCGATGAATTCAAACGTAGTTATTGATGGCTCATTATGCGTTCCATATGCATCGGCTAAATTTAATGATGCTCTTATATTGGAAGATCCGATAACGATTAAAGCCATTGAGGTTTCATTGCTGGCATTGGAAAGAGCTATAAGTTCAGGGTAATTCAGGCCAAACAATTAAAAAACACCTAACAAATGCGCGAGGCCTCTCACGCACAACATTGAACAACTATATGCCACACAATTCTAAGTGAAACCGGATTCCTATTGGTTAACTTGATGATGTTATGCCTATTGTTAAAGCGCATTTATTCGTGGACTCTAAAGCATCGTGGGATGTAATTACTTCAGGTGGATATCAGTTTGATTCAAAACACTGGCAAAACTGAGTTGAGCGCTATGAATGAAAAGGAGGTTGTATTAATTATAACGGCAACATATTGTTGGTAATGTCATGATAGTAAAAAATAGAAGTTAAAAATTAAATGGTTATCTGAACTCCAGAACTTATCCGATGTCATATGGCTGATACTTTTACTCAGTTTAAATAAAAAGAAGGGAATCAGATTATGAAAAATATGACTATATCCATAGTAATGTTATTAATGACATATAGTAATGTATATGCAGGACTATCAACTGAAGAAGCAAAGGCGAAACAAGTTGTTGTTGAATATTTTTCAGCGCTTAACAAAAGTGATGTAGAGAAAATTATTTCTCTATATCACAAAAATAGTGTGTTTTTACCAAATAATTCCCCTGCATCCAGGGGGGTCGAAAATATAAAAAGAACATATCAAACCGTATTGAGTGCCATTAAACTTGATACTACACATAAATATTTTCATGTATCAGTAACAGGAGATTTAGCAGTAGTTGAAAGTAAGGCCGCTGGCAATCTTACTATTTTAAAAAATAAACAAGAACTTCCTGCTAATGATAATGAGTTATTTGTGTTAAGAAAAATAAATGGAATTTGGAAAATTGATCGATATATGTTTAACAGTAGTGAGCCCCATTAAATATTGTTTAAGAGGTCGAGTCCGCGCCGGGGTTAATAGTTCGTATTGAAATAATTAGTATTTATTATTCTGTTACAACGAATTCAAACGTGAATGAGGTGCCCAAAATGGAGTACACCTCATAATATAAAACATCAATCTATATCTCTTTATCTGGATCCAAATGAGGAACTTCTATGGGATGAAAATTAGGAGTATGAGAAACACTGCTACAAACCGTGTAAATTTAAAAAACATCTAACAAATGCGCGAAGCCTCTCACGCACAATATTGGACAACTATATACTACGCAATTCTAAGTGGAATTGGTCGACTACTAATTTTTCTTTGCCAGCGCCAACCAGCGCTGGCAAGCAATTAAAAGGCTAAGCGGTTTGAGCTTGTCCGTTTTCCTGCTCTATCATAGCCAATAACTCGGCATTAGGCTCGGGCTGGGTTAAATGATTGATATAGTTGGACAGTGTTTTAATCGAGACGACCATCATCACTTCAAAAATTTGTTGTTTGCTAAACCCTGCACTGATGAATGCATCAATGTCATCCTGATCAGGTCTGCCCCGGTATTTTACGACTGATTGAGTGAAGGCGACCAGTTCAGCGTCCTGCGGATCATTAATGCGCTCTCCGTTTGCCAATGCACTTAAAGTTTGAGCGCTTGCCTTATTCATTGTACCTATCGCGTGGTGAGCAACCGTACAGAATTCACAGGTGTTTTCCACACTTGCAGCTAATAAGGCGATCTGTTGTTGTGCAGGCGTAAGGCTGGTCTCACCAACTAATTGATTGAGGGCAAGGTAGGCCTTCAGGGTGGTGGGCGCCTCTGCCATGTAGGCAAATAAATTGGGGATAAAACCGTAGCCTTTTTCAATCTCTTCCAGTATTGGCCTGGCCGTGTCAGAAGCTGTTTCCGGGGTATAAAAGGTAAAATCTATCATTTTCGTTTTCTCCATGCTGTATTGATGTGAAGACTTTAGCTGCTATACTCCGAACTATGAATGACTTAAAGTACAGTAATAATGCTAAATCGTTCGGGTTTGACGCTTTTTCTGAGATCCTGACATTGTTAAATCTGGATGTAGATATCTACCATAATGCCAAGGTATGCGGGGACTGGCGTATCGATGAGCATACGCTGGGGGCGACCTGTTTTCATATTGTGACTCAGGGCCATTGCCATATGTGTGTACCCAATCATCCGGATACCGAACTGGCCTGTGGCGATCTGGTGATCTTTCCGCGTGAACTTACCCATCATATGCTACCGCTAGAATCCCTTGAGGGAGAGCAGCAACATCTCGCATTTGACCAGGCACAGGATCTTGCCGGCACGGGACTGCTTTGTGGCGAGGTGCGATTTCAGCATCATGGCAGTCAATTTTTATTGGATGCTTTGCCGCCCTTTTTTATCATTCGCAATGAAGATGATCAGAGTTGGTTAGCCGCTCTGTTGAAGATGATCGTGTCTGAAAATACCAACCCCAAGGCTGCTTCAAAATCGATTATTAATCGTTTATCAGAGTTACTTTTTACCTTTGCATTACGGCAATACCTGGAGGACCACCCTCAGCAGGCAGGTATGTTGGCCGTATTCGGCGATCATCGTCTGGCAAGAGCGATTCGTTGTATTCATGCCTCGCCAGAGAGTAACTGGACTCTGGATAGCCTTGCAAAGGAGGCAGGTCTGTCACGAACGGTCTTTGCTGAAACCTTCAAGTCCGTAAGTGGCTGGACCGCAGGTTATTATCTTAACTGGTGGAGAATGCAACTCGCATGGTCAATTTTGGCAAAAGGGGGATTTGTATCAGAAGTAGCCGAAAGGATAGGATATAAATCCGAGTCTGCTTTTTCGCGTGCGTTTAGTAAAATGTTTAATGTTAGCGCAGGAAAAGTCCGGCGCGGTATGTTTTGACGAACGCGTTTATGAATATCTGGATTTTCGTAAGCGTGATTAGTAAACATCATGGATGTCAGGAGACTGATGACAATTTAATTAAGGAAATATACAACATGATTAAACGTTATTTCATTATTTTCTTTTACAGCAGCAGCGGATGGCATCATGCCGTATTTCGTTAAATATACCTAAACAAAAAACATAGACTCAATGACAGGTATTAATGATATATATGAGGGTTGCACGCTTATTATTTATCAGAAAATATATCTGTAACAACACAATCATGTAGTACCGTTATTTCAATAATCAATATCGTCAACAAATAGCAACGCATACAAAATAATAAGCGCATTATGTCTTTTATCTGGCGCCATATTTACACAGTTTATCGCCCCACCTAAACAGCAAGGAAAATCAAAAGTTTTGTCTTAAAGCTTGTTACCTTACTCGCCTGAAATAAACAAAGGATTACATTAATCGAGGGCCATCTATGACTACACTCACTTATGATATTAATATAAATGCCCCAAAAGCAAAGACATGGGATGTGTTAGCAGACTTTGCTAATCTGCACTGGACCCGGACTATTAAAGACGTGCGTTATCTCTCTGAAAAACGAGGTGGTGTAGGCACAGTGCGACATTGTGATTTGAGCGACGGAGGATATATCGTTGAGCGTATCACTCAGTGGGATGAAGGTAACGGATACACTTATGCAATTGACGATGCGCGTGATCCTGTTGCTCCCAGCTCTTATGTAATATGGAGTCTTAGTGGAGACGAAGAGCGTTCAAATGTGCGCTTTGAAGTAAACTACAAACTAAAGTACGGTGTTTTTGGTGCTATTATGAATGCACTAATTGCAAAGAAAAAATTCTCGAAACAAATTGCAATATTTATGGAGGAATTAAAGTGCCATATGGAAAAAGAAAACTAATTAAATGGTCATTCGCTACATTTAACCTTAAGTCGGAAGAATCGATTGAATAACTTGCAACGATTCTTTAACAGTATTGATTTTGTCGAACGATCTTTATTTAGTAAGCTATCGGTAGACAGAATTGCACGCGAAGCGCACTTTTCCACCTATCATTATTGCAGGATGTTTAAAGCAATTGTAGGAGAGTCTGTCATGGTATATGTCAGAAAACGGCGTTTGACTGAGGCAGCAGAGTTGCTCGCCAAAACAGATACGCCTATTTTAACAATTGCACTGGAGTGTCAGTTTGATTCGCAGGAAGCGTTTACCCGGGCATTCAAAAACCAATTTAAGGAAACTCCAGGTAAATATAGAAAACTCAATGAACGCTTTAAATTACTTTATAAGAATAAATTTGATCACCACACTTTAGAGCACCGGCACCATGTCATTACCATGGAGCCCACTTTAATAACTAAACCTGAGTTAAATGTAATTGGTATTCCTTCTATATATCAATATGATGATTTTGATATCATAAAACTGTGGTCGGCTTTCAAAAAACGTAAAGAAGAAATTTCAAACGTTGCTCTGCCAATAAATGGTTTTGGAATTTACGAAAACTATCTGGAAGGCTCCGGTGAAAATGCGCATACTGTTTTTACTTATCTGTGTTGTGTAGGCGTTACAACATTAAGCGACATTCCTAATGGCATGGTAGGCAGAGTTATTCCTGAACAGTTATATGCTGTCTTTACACATAGAGGAAGCGTAACCAATATTGATAATACGCTACGTTATATATGGGGTGACTGGCTCCCCGCCTCTGGCTACACTTATGCAAGCAGACCTGACTTTGAACTCTATTCAGATCGGTACAGCCCTGAAAATAAAAAGAGCGAGATTGATCTGTATATACCGATAAAAAAAGCATAAAAGATCGTGTTATTATAACGACACTGACTTCACACCCCTGCTGCACTACGTTTGCTCCGCGTAGTTATGTTATCAGGTATATTAAATTATGAACCGAATCGAATACGTAAAACTTAATGACATAAATCCTGATGAGTTCATAGTACTATTAAACAAACAAAAAATTAGAACACATTTAATAGAGCACCCCTTGTTTAATGAAGACTCTGTTAAGGAATGGTTAGAAACCAAAATTATTGTAGATTCATCTTCTGGTTGTAAAGTACGGGCTATTGTTATCGATAAACAACTTGCAGGTTGGTGTGGCATACAACTTGAAGATAATAAGTATGAATTAGCCCTTGTCATTAATGAAAGCTATTGGGGCTTAGGAAGGCAAATATTCAAGGAAATGATGGTATGGGCCAAAGAGCTTGGCCATCAAACAGTTTTTATACATTTCCTTTCTACACGGCCAGAGTATAAATTTTTACGAAAAATATCTAAAAAAGTCTATCAAAGTGAATTACTCGGTAGCACATTCACTACTTACGAATTAGATGTAAATACGCTTGCCTGACAAAATGTTAAAACGTGACATTGAACCTTATAAGTAATAAGGCATGGACACGTTCAAATTCAGAGCTTCAAAAATGAAGCTATATAAATAATTCAGACCCTATGTTCCAGAACCTGCAATACTTTCTTTTAATTCACGGATGAGCGAATTTTTATCTTGCTCCAACCGCTTTATAAACTCTGCCGGTGTTCCGGTGTTCTTATCATACTTAGCAGACCAGGCGATCATTTCCAAAAGCATGGGCAGCAGATCGACACCTTTTTGTGTTAATTCATATATTTTTTTTGAGCAATTTTCTTTATCTATTGCTTTCGTTATAAGCCCGTCCCCCTCCAGTTTTTCTAAGCGGTCTGCCAGAATGTTGGTCGATATTTTTTCATCAGAACTTAAGAATTCACCGTAGTATTTTTTACCCATGAACATTAAATCCCGAATAATCAGCAGGCTCCACTTATCGCCAAATGTTTCCTGGGCAAAGTTTATCGGGCAGTTTGATCTGTATTTTTTTGTATTTCGTTTCATTGGAGCATTATACCACTTGCAATATGCAAGTATACGCCCTAGAATCAAAAGCACTTGCATTACGCAAGTTCATTAAATAAAACGTTAGTCATATGAGGATGAAATAATGCCAAACTATATGCTTTCATATCACGGTGGAAAAATGCCAGAGAGCCCTGAGGAAGGGGCTGAACATATGGCAAAATGGGAGGCCTGGGCCGATAGCCTTGGTGATTCGTTAGTCAACCGGGGAACGCCTTTAGGAAAAGCCAAATCCGTAAGTTCCGCTGGTGTCACAGAGGGTGGCGGTGAAAACCCTTTAATAGGGTACTCAATTTTAAAAGCCCAAAACATCGATACTGCGGTTAAAATGGTTGAAGGTAGCCCTCACATTAATTTTGGCGGCACCATGGTCGTTGCTGAAATGATGGAGATGTAACCCTCATGAATATACAAAAAATAATTTTAGCAACCATTTCCTATCTGCTATTAACGATGGCCATTGCATATCCCTGGCATATGATTTGGTTTCATGATCTGTATGCAGGAATGGGCGCATATACGCGACCTGAACCCAGTATACCTTTGGGTATGCTCGCTATGCTTACACAAGGTATAGTCATTGCGTATCTTTATCCATATTTTTACAAAGGTGGAAGTCCGGTTCTGCAGGGAATCAAGTTTAGTCTCATAATGGGAGTTGTAGTCTACTCTGTTATGGGATTTGCGATGGCCGCTAAAATAAACATTAATCCAATCACCACTTTTTTATTTTATAGCCTTGTTTTTCAATTGATCCAGTTTATCCTGACTGGTGCAGCCCTCGGATTAATTTATGGTAAAATTAGCCCGAAAGATTAGTATTAAAAATTAAAGCACAACGCCAATATTTAAACAGCTTGTAGTGAAACTAAAATGACACCTGCTATCAGTACTGCAATAAAGGCAAAAATTCACTATGTGGTGCATGAATATTCCCATGAGCCATCGGAGGAATCTTATGGGCTTGAAGCTGCAAATAAGTTAGGTGTGCCAGAAGGGAGAGTTTTTAAAACTTTAGTGGTGAATACCGGGGTAAAAGAATTTGCTGTTGGCGTCGTTCCCGTTTCATCCATGCTTAGTATGAAACTCATTGCAAAGGCCATAGGTTCTAAAAAGGCGAGTATGTCACTGGCATCTGATGTCGAACGTACAACAGGTTACATATTAGGTGGTGTCAGCCCATTAGGACAAAAAAATAAACTGAAAACCATTATTGATTCTTCTGCTCTTGAGTACCCAACTGTTTTTGTTAGCGCCGGTCGCAGGGGGCTGGAAATTGAATTAAAGCCCAACGATCTCTTGTCCATCACGCAGGCTAAATTTGCAGAAATATGTCAAGAGTAACTTTAAACAATAACTTAATCGTTCATAAGGCCTGTTAAAAAGCATTGCTACGTTTTATTATTTAGCAAGGCCGCCGACTTAAATCGTTATAGGTAAAAATAATTACAAAATGACGTATCAGGAATTTAATAATTTTTGTGCTTCTCTCCCGGCAACTTCACACGTTATTCAATGGGGAGGTGCTCATGTGTGGAAAGTGGCGGATAAAGTATTTGCTATAGGGGGCTGGGAAAAGGATGATAAGCCGGCGTACACGTTCAAAACATCCGAGAACAACTATCATTTTTTAAGTGACCAGGCTGGCTACAGGCCAGCGCCCTATTTTGCCACTCGCGGAATGAAGTGGATACAGCAATATGATGCGCCATCATCGGAAGATGACGAGCTCATTTACTACCTAAAAGAATCTCACCGTATTGTTTCTTTAGGTTTAACTAAAAAGAAACAAAAAGAACTTGGCCTCAGTCAGAACTAACGATGGTAACTTATTCAGGACACAGCTATTGAACGCTGAAAGCGGCGCTTTGTCTTTCTTTTTAAAGGCCCGTTATATAAGTCATTACGCGTATCAAGGAAGTAAAAATGGAATTGAAGAATGTTGTACCGTGGGGAAGATCTTTTGAAGAATATCAAGCGATTTTCTCTCTAACAGAAATTGACCTGAAAAAATCTATTCTCGGTTGTGGCGATGGCCCGGCCTCCTTCAACACAGAGCTGTCTGCTCAGGGTGGGAAAGTGGTCTCTGTCGATCCAACCTATCGTTTCAGTAGCGAACAATTACAAAATCGTATTTCAGAGGTATACAAGGAAATTATGCCGCAAATGTATCTTAATAAAGATAAGTATATCTGGGATAGCATTCCATCAGTTGAAGAGCTTGGTAACATCAGAATGGCAGCCATGAATAAATTCGTAGCAGATTATGATGCTGGTAAAAAAGAAGGCCGATATATTGAGGCTGCATTACCCAACTTAAAATTTAAAGATAAGCAATTCGATCTTGCTCTATGTTCTCACTTCTTATTTCTCTATAGTAATCAAGTGAGCCTGAGTGAACATATTAAAGCTTTGAAAGAGCTTTGCCGGGTAGCAAACGAAGTGCGGGTCTATCCTTTGGTCGCGTTAAATGGGGAAGTTTCACCTCACTTAGATGACGTGATCGCCGAACTAAATAAGAGTAATTATTCTGCTTCTATGAATAATGTTAACTATCAGTTTCAAAAAGGTGCGACTCAGATGTTAGTAGTAAGAGCGGTGTAATATTTTCTACATTATAGTTGTTATGCTGATGTGTGTTGCTTAATTACTGAAGAACTTTTGCTTTATGCCCCTTGAGCAATGAAAATTTTTATGTTTTTTTATGTACATCCATTGCAATAAAGGGTATGTTTTTAGCTATACTGATGACAGAAACGGAATTCGTTATGCCAGAGCGCATAAAATTAAAGACTATAGGGATTTAGAACATGATCAAATTATTATTATCAGCCTGCATAGATGCTGAAAAAAATAACGTCTGGGAAATTTTATCTCAAGTTGAAAAAATTAATCTATGGGTTGAACCTGTTATTTCAGCTTATTGTGAAGGTGACTTAATTAAAGGTGCTGGCATGGTTAGAGTTTGCCGCCTTAAAAGAAATATTACAATTAAAGAAAAATGGATTAGTTGGGATGAAGGTCATTCCTTTACATATGTAGGCTACAACATACCCATGGTTAAAAGAGCTATAAATACCTGGTCAGTAGAATCAATTAAAGGAAAAACGCTTGTTACAAGCAAATCAGAAATAGAACTAAAAGGTGGCATTGTTGGGAAACTGTTAGAGCCTTTAATGAGACTTATATCTAAAAAAATGGGCAACGAATCTCTGGCATCCTTAAAATATTTAGTCGAAAATAAAAAACCATATGGCGGCAAATTATCCACGCTGCCAGACTTACCAATTACATGTTAATTTTGACTAACAAAAATATCAGAGCGTTCATTTCTCTCACCGGATCGCACTCTTGTCACGCGCTGCTTATGTGCATAAAAAATTTAGCGCTGAAGCTCAGCGCATTATCTCATCCTGGACGATGTATTGAAGGCCTTATTAGTTTCATAAACGATATCTATTTCACTTTCACGGAGGATACCCATGCAAATTAACATTCACAAAGCAAACAGCCGGGGCAAGGCAGACTTAGGCTGGCTTAATAGCCGCCACACATACAGTTTTTCTTCGTATCATGATCCAGACCGGATGGGGTTTGGAAAGCTAAGAGTTATAAACGATGATATTGTGCAACCCTCAATGGGTTTTGGTACTCACCCTCACGAAGATATGGAGATCATTTCGATTCCTTTGGCAGGCTGTCTTCGTCATAAGGATAGCATGGGAAATGAGCACATCATTCAGTCCGGTGAGGTTCAAATCATGTCTGCAGGCACAGGAATACAACATTCTGAGTACAACAATTCAGACAGTCATGATGTGAATTTTTTACAAATTTGGATCTTGCCCAAATTACTGGGCATCACTCCTCGCTATGATCAGAAACGATTTGATCTGGAGGGCCGCCAGAATAAATTACAACTTGTTGTCTCCCCCTCCGGGGCAGAAAATTCAATTAAGATTAATCAGGATGCCTTTCTTTCTTTAGCCAATATTCATTCTGGTCAAACTCTGAATTATGATATGAAAAATACAGGCAATGGTGTCTATGTTTTTGTTCTATCGGGGGAAGTAAGTATAGATAAAACGAAATTAGCTGCCCGTGATGGCGCTGAACTTTCAGGTGCGCCCAATTTCAGCATTATTGCAGAAAAACCCGCTGAACTGTTATTTATTGAAACACCAGCAAACAAAAGTGAATCATAACCATGCCATACAGGAGAAAAATTTTCGTTATAGCTTCTGCACTACTGCAACGTTACTCTGTGTGTTTCGATGAGTAAAGAAGTGAAGCAGCCGCTTGAGTTGCAAATCAAACAATACGAAGAACGTTTGAAGCAAGCCATGTTGCGATCCGACGTTGCTGCACTGGATGAATTGCTTGCACCAGATCTTTCTTTTAGCAATCATCTTGGTCAGCTCATGACTAAACAGAATGATTTGCAAGCACACAAATCAGGAATACTGAAAATTAATCAAATTACACTTTCCGATCAAAAAATTAAAATTTATGGTGACGTGGCAGTGGTCACTGTACAGGCTCATATTATAGGAAGCTTTGCTGGAGCAGCATCAGAGGATAATTTTCGCTTTACTCGTGTTTGGGCAAAATCGACAAGCAATGCCTGGCAGGTTATTGCCGGGCACTCAAGCATTGTAGCTTGAAGGTCGCTGTCTGAATTTAAATAAAACTTCATCCAAGATCTAACTGTTTTTAAAAAAATCCCCTACCGCCATTAGGCTGCAGGTTTATGAAAAGAGAAACTGATTAACGTTATACTTAATAGGAATATTCATGCCCAGACTTAAAGGAAAAGTTGCATTAATTACCGGTGCTGCCAGAGGAATTGGACAAGCAATTGCTGAGCTATTCTATGCTGAAGGTGCACAGGTTATTTTATCTGATATTAATGACAAGCCTGGACAAGAAGTAGCGGATAAAATGGGCGGAAATTCTAAATACATTCATCTTGATGTATCGCAGGAATCAGACTGGCAGAGCATGACAACGTTCATTGAAAATGAATATGGTCACTTAGATGTTCTTGTTAATAATGCCGGCATAACAGGATTTCTTGAAACTCAAGGTCCGCATGATCCGGAGAACCTTGATCTGGCAAGCTGGCATAAAGTACACGAAACCAATTTAGATGGTGTAGCACTTGGGTGCAAATACGGTATTCAATTAATGAAAAAATCCAGTCATGCGAGTATTGTAAATATTTCATCCCGTTCAGGCATTGTTGGCATACCTGCAGCTGTTGCATATGCATCAAGTAAGGCGGCCGTTCGAAACCATACTAAATCCGTTGCCTTGTATTGTGCAGAGAAATCCTATCCCATTCGATGCAACTCAATTCACCCAGGCGCCATATTTACTCCAATATGGGATGCCATGCTTGGCGAAGGAGAACAAAGAGAAGCTATACTTAAAGAAATTTCTGCTGGAGTACCTCTTGGCGTTATGGGAGAGCCGGAGGATGTTGCGTATGCAGCATTATATTTAGCTTCAAATGAATCGAAATATGTAACCGGTATTGAGCTCAATATTGATGGTGGAATTCTGGCAGGGAGTTCGGCGGCACCATCAGGTAAATAAAAGAGAACAAGCAAACATAAACCAGGAAAATAATGATGTTCGAAATTTCAATCAGTATAGATGTTTCAGATATGGAAAAAGCGGTCTTATTTTATACTAAAGCATTAGATTGCACCGAACTCCGTGTAGGAGAAAGCACAACAAAGTTAAAAGCGCAGAATGCAAATATTTTTTTATTAAAGAATGAGTCAGGAACAAATCCGCTTATCAAAGAAACTTCTTCAAGAAATTATGAGCGCCATTGGACACCAGTTCATTTAGATTTTAATGTTACCGAAATTGAAAAAACAGCATCCCTAGTGAAAAAATATGGGGGCGTAATTGAAGGCGTTGAGTCGGGCGACTGGGGAACGGTTGAGTTCTGTGCGGACCCGTTTGGAAATGGCTTTTGTTTATGCCAAATTAATGATTAAATCAGTGTCACTATGAGAAATATCCAAAAAAACAATGATAACAAAGAGCTTAATCACTCCTTTCGCGATATACGAAATGTTTCTAAAAACTTTCTGCAACTATCTTCTCAGGGGATCCGGCTTCCAGTTACCTACAAAAAATTATGGGATGATGGATTTGGTGCCAGAGGATGGAAACTCGACGCAACAATTGATGATCCTGAAATCATAGCAAGCACACGTGAAACAGGTCAAAAAATTAATACCTCCGTTTTTGTACATGATATTTTGGATCATTTCTTATCCGGGTTTGGTGTAAGTGGTCATAGAAGTGAAGCCATGGCGCTTATCCAATTATCAAAACGTACACATTCTGATCCAGAACCTGACTATGAGCAGATGGTCAGGGAAGATATTATCAACGGCAGAGTTAATGGAGAACCATTAATTACATTTCTTCCTCAAGAACTTAAGAAGTTATTACCATTAACCACAGACATGAGTAATAAAGAAATAATATCTTTCCTTAAATTAAAAATCAGCGAAAAAACTCTGTGTGACATTCTTATCAAACATTTTTATACGCTAGGTAAAGCAGGTGAGGAACATGCCAGAGCAAGCTGGTTATTACTTGATTTGGATCCAAAAAAACAAACAGAAATAGGCCTTGCCTTACAAAACCTTCTTAACGTTATTGATTTAAAGGTCGAAGAATCAGAAACAGAAGAGCTTAAAGGGTTTATTGTTATTAATAATGAGAAAATCACATTTACTATGGAAGAGAAAAATAGCTTTGACGCAATTAACGGCCATCAAATATTAGTTGCCTAATAAATTCATACTTTATTTTTCATTTATGCACTACAGGTTGATGCTGACATACTGTCACTTTAACAAATAAATAATAAACCGCTATACCAGGAAGGTAAAAATTTCATTACCACAGACTTATCTCGTCGTAACAAATATAAAACAAGGAGCACGCATGAAATTATTAATAAAGTTAAAAGCGATAATAATACTGACACTAGTAATATTAATGCCTCATTCTGCCGGCGCATCAACATCAACAATTGGCATACTCGTATTTGACGGTTTTTTAACAAGTGATGTAACTGCACCTGTTGAGGTTTTTGGTGCAGCAACTAAAAAAGCATGGTTTTCTTCTTATAACGTTATTGTCATCTCCGCGACAAGGAATAAAGAAGTCGTTTCCGAAGAAGGTTTAAAAATAATAGCGGATAAAACTATTTATGATGACATAATGCTGGATGTGTTATTAGTACCAAGCGCGTACGAAATGGATGAATTTTTAAACAACAAAGATCTTGTCAACTACATAAAAAAACAAAATGAATCTGCTTCGTGGTTAGCAAGTAATTGTTCAGGTGCATTTTTGTTAGGAGAGGCGGGGGTGCTCGATGGAAAATATGCAACTACATGGGCAGGCGGCGAAAAAGGACTTCTAAAATCTTACCCTAAAATTAAAGTCCAGTTTGATAAAAACGTAGTAATTGATAAGAAAGTGATTACATCTAATGGAGGACCCGTTAGTTATCAGGCTGCTTTTGAATTATTAGAAAAATTAAGTTCAGAAAAATTTGCCAAAGAAATATCAGAGTCTATCCAATTTGATAGATTAGAGCGTGCATTCAGGCCATAACCATTAACAGATATCTCTCTACTTTATTGTCAGTTGACAATAAAGTATTTCTCAATCAAGCTATGTCAATGAATACACATTTTACACAACAAATAGCTCAAATTATCTCTCCATAGAAAGGGTGGTGTTTTAATGTGCTTATAGTTGTTAAACCCGCCCCAAAGGCGGGTTTTCTATTTCTGCCCCGGGGTTTAATCTGAACTAATGGAGGTAGTATGAAAAAAATTGTCGTGTTTGGTAAACCCGGTAGCGGCAAATCTACTTTAAGCAAAAGTCTTGCCCTGGCGACCAAAATTCCATTGTATGCACTAGATTCAATTGAATATAAAAATAATGGAGATAAAGAAGAACGTAAAATCTATGACGAAAAGCATGAAACAATACTGTGTTCCGACAGCTGGATCATTGATGGTTTTGGTCCGATAGACTCATTTAACAGGCGATTGGATGCGGCTGACACATTGATCTATATAGACCTGCCTTATATTATGAGCTACTGGCTGGTGACAAAACGATTATTAAAAGGGCTCCATACCAAACCCGAAGGTTGGCCTGATGGTAGCTCAATTTTAAAGGGAACATTAGAAAGCTACAGAGTGTTAAGGCTTTGTCCAAAATTTTGGAATGAACATTTCATGCGGGAATTAGAAAAACTATCAACTGAAAAATCATTATATGTTATTAGATCTATTTTTGAATTGAACAATTTTGTAAAAAATGTGAGATAAAATAATACCCGTTACTTTATCCGGGAGAAGAAAAAACTGATAATTTTTTCAATCCTAAATTTATCAATATATTTTACTAAGAAAGATCAACCTGTAAGGAAAAGACATGAAAGTAGCATACATTTTTTCAACCCAGGGCCATTCTGTTTCCTATAAACTCGGTCAAATGATATTACCACAACTAGAAGATGACGCTCATGGCGTGGAAGTCGTTGGAATGTTCTTCTTCGAAGATAATAATTATGTACTAGTTAACGGCAATCCAATTGGAGAACGCCTTGCAAAAGTGGCAAAGAAAAAAGGTATGCTACTAATGGGCTGCGATAAATGCTGTTATGAAAGAGAAATTGATAAAAATATTGTAGAGGGCGCGGTAATAGGTTGTTTTCCAAATCTATACTCCGCATTATCAGGTAATATGCCCGATCAGGTTATAACACTATAAATACAACTCGTTTAACTACGTAAGCTGTTTTAATCTGCCGTACCCTGAAAAACCTGACTTGCGCTTGCTTGTTCAGGTTGCAAACTGAACCTTAGCGACTAAATTTATATAACATGACGACAAGCTATTCCGATAAAAATATTGTTGATTCATGGTTACAAAATGCGAAACCATGGGTTACAGCCATTCGGAAAAATGAAATAGAAAGCAGATTGCTTATTACCAATAAAGCAATCATCAACACCATCTTACAAAAAACACCTGAAACCGTACTTGATATAGGCTGTGGTGAAGGCTGGCTGGCCAGAGAACTTAACAAATCAGAAATTAACACGCTCGGCATAGATGTTGTACCCGAATTAGTGGAAGCAGCTAATAAACTCGGTGGAGGCAGGTTTATGTTATTGTCATATGAAGATTTGGCTGCGAAAGTAATTCAAGAAAAGTTCGATGTTATTGTTTGTAATTTTTCACTATTAGGCCATGAGTCCGTCACAAATATATTTCAGCGCATACCTAATATGCTAAATGATAATGGACATTTTATTGTCCAGACTATTCATCCAATTACAGGCTGTGGTGATGTTAAATATGAAGATGGCTGGCGAAAAGGTTCATGGTCAGGTTTCAATAATGACTTTACAAATCCACCGCCGTGGTATTTCAGAACACTGGAATCATGGAAAAAATTATTTCAACAGAATAATTTTAAACTAAGTGAAACACGCGAACCTTTAAATCCAAAAACTAAAAATGCGGCTTCTGTTATCTTTGTCGCTGAGTTGGTGTAATATTCCTGTTCTACCAATGCACTGGTACAGCCTTTTTTATTTTTCTCACCTTAACTGATTGTTGATATAAAAAACACGATAGACATGTATAAATTACTAATTACACTTTTTTTTGCTCTTTCTGTATCGACTGTAATTGCCGAAGATCGGGAGCTCGCAAAACTCTTTGCGGCGCACGGTGTTGACGGTACAATGGTCATTTCATCGCTAAATGACGAGCAACGTTTTGTTCACAATGATGATCGAGCAAATCATCAATTCACCACAGCATCAACATTTAAAGTGCTTAATGCTTTAATTTCCCTTGAAGAAAAAGCAATATCTGGAAAAGCTGCTATCCTGAAATGGAATGGCCACATTTACGAATATGCTCCCTGGAACAACGATCAAACGCTGGCAAGTGCATTTAAAGTTTCCTGCGTTTGGTGCTTTCAGGAACTTGCGCGCCGCGTAGGTTCAAAAAAATACCGCAACTATATACGCAATTTATCTTACGGAAAATTAAACGAACCTTTTAACGAAACGACGTTTTGGCTTGATGGATCGTTAAAAATAAGCGCTATCGAACAAATAGATTTTCTTAAAAAAGTTCATCTTCGCTCTCTTCCGTTCAAGGCACACTCATTCAATACATTACAGGAAATAATGCTTGTAGAAAATGCGACGAATTTCACCTTGCGGGCCAAAACGGGCTGGGCAGTACAAGCAAAACCACAGCTTGGTTGGTATGTTGGTTACATTGAAACAAAAGAAGACGTGTGGTTCTTTGCCACTAACATTAAAATCAACAGCAAAAAAGACCTGCCGTTACGTCAAAAATTAACGCGAGAAGCGTTAGTGGTAAAAGGTATCATTAAAGATCGGTCGTAAATCAACAAAAGAGTTTTCACTCATGCCACAGTCTAGCTTCTAATACTTAATTGTACTCACCAGGAATATCATTTTTTATAACTGTAACCTTGCCCACTTTCTTGCCCGACATTCTTAGCAACTCGTCGCCTGAAAACTCAAAACCAAGCTTATGTGCTATTCGTGCAACATCATCTGCCGTAGAGGAAGCCGTTACCTCATTTTTTAGTGCTGGTTCAGATTGCATTTTTTTTAAAAATGCCTTGAGCTGATCTAAAGCCATATTTGAAATTCCTATTCTTGCGAGCTGTTAAAATACAAACAAACCATTACCGTTATTGGGTACAATTTTACTCTTCTTTCAAGATATGGGCAATGAGCGGAATACCCGGATAAACCTATATTTTATATAGAAAAATATAAAAAATGGGTTACAAATAAAGAATCACCCACCTATGTTACCGGCAAAAATTATACTAAAGCCAAGCCATTTATATTTAATCTTACCTTTTGTGACCTTAATCACTGGACTTGTAAAAACGGTACTTTGCTTCTCTTTTAAAAGTCACTTATGCTAGTCGATAGATTTAATAATTGTATTTCAATAAGCAGGGAAAATATTATGAAAAAAATAATGTACGTTTTCACCCTTTTTTTAGCATTAGTTTCTTTTAACGTGAATGCTGATAAACCAAAATGGGCAGGTGAAAGAACGCAACCTTCAGCAGAAGAACGGGCAAGTCATAAAGACAGAATGACAAGTAAAAATGACGAAAAACCAAAAAAACATAAGAAAGATAAAAAAAATAAGAAAAATAAAAAAGATAGAGATGATGACGACGACGATGATAGAAAATACAAGAAAGACCGGGATGATGACGACGACGACGATGATAGAAAATACAAGAAAAACCGGGATGATGATGACGACGATGATGATAGAAAATACAAGAAAGACCGGGATGATGATGACGACGATGATGATAGAAAATACAAGAAAGACCGGGATGATGACGACGATGATGATAGAAAATACAAGAAAGACCGGGATGATGATGACGACGATGATGATAGAAAATACAAGAAAGACCGGGATGATGACGACGACGATGATAAGAAGAAAAGAAAAAAATAATCTTCTCGAATCTTAAGCGTCTATTCTTTCTGGCCAGAAAAGTATGTTTTACAACTTATTTCGGCCAGAAAGAACTTAAAATCAATAAAATTTCAAAATTAATGCTCCCCTCCCCTACCCTGAAATAATAGTAAGTCGTGCTGGTATACACATAAAATAGAGCGCTACCCGTGAGATCCCTCGTCTGAAATACTATAAAAGCTCCCGCGGAATTAACTCGAAATGAAGTTAAGGCGCATATTGCATCAAATTATCCAAAAGAAATTTTATTATTCAGCTATCAGAATATTGGGTAACCAGATAAAAGAGTCTGTAGATAAGGTATTTCTTACAGTTCCAACATTGTAATTATAAAGACAAATTGTAATAACAAAATCGGTATCGATGAGTGCTATCATTACTGATAATTATGATAAAAATATAAGCATATGAAAATGAATATAAAAATAGACAAAATTGACTACCTCAATAAAAATCACGCACGTGATTTAACTTTTTTATTAAATAAATATGCCTGCGATAAAATGGGAGGTGGTACTCCATTAGGAAAAAATGTATTGGATAATCTTGCGGCTGAATTGTCTAAACTACCACATGCGATTAGCTTTATTTGTTATGTTGACAATAAGCCAGCTGGTTTAATCAATTGTTTTGAAGCCTTTTCTACATTTTATTGCAAACCATTAATCAATATACATGATGTAATGGTTTTAGAAGAATTCAGAGGTCTGGGATTAAGCCATAAAATGTTGGCCGAAGTAGAAAAAATAGCGCTATCAAAAGGCTGCTGTAAGCTGACATTAGAAGTGCTTAGTCAAAATAAAGTGGCAAAATCTTCATATAAAAAATATGGTTTTGCTGACTACAGCCTGAATGCTGAAACCGGCCATGCCTTATTTTGGCAAAAAATTCTGAACTAAAATGTTAACTACAGCGTCCCAAAAATAATCATATGCCGGTCGCTGGCTTGTTCAGCCTGTAATTGCTTTAACCCAGACTCGTTGAGTTGTTGCTGCACTTCTTCTATTGTAAATGCGGCACGTAACGACTTTTCGAAATCATCCTTTAGAATATCCGGTTCATCTTTTGCGTATTCATCTGAAAAGAATCGTACGGTGGCTTCATCTGTTGGTCTGATAAGATCCATAATAAAAATCGAAGCATAAGGTTTCGCGTGTTGTCGTATGGTCTCCCATAATGATAAAGGATTATGTAAATGGTGTAATAAACTATTACTAATAATGAGATGATAAAGGGGCTGAGGCAATTTAACGTCAGGTAAACAGGTTTTGATGAGTTTTATACGGTTCGTTAAACCAGATTCTTCATTCAAAGCTTTAGCGTGCATTAACATTCTGCTTGCACCATCGACAGCATGAAAGCTGGCATCCGGATAGGATAGAGAAAATCTTCGCGTGATATCGCATGGGCCACAACCCAAATCGAGTACGACATCATTAAAACTAAAGTTAGGAAATTTTTCCTTAAATTTATTAACAAACAAATCATGCGGCTCAGAAAAATTAGCCGAGGCGTAAGCTTTCGCCTGCGCCTCTTCATTCATTATTTCAGGCTCCGGGATCCGTTGCATACTTTATTTATGGCAAAACATGCTCATTGGCAAAAAGTGCTTCAACTGTTTCACGCTCACGGGCAATATGTGTTTTATTACCATCCACCATAATTTCGGCCACTCTTGGTCGCGTATTATAATTTGAACTCATGGTAAAACCGTAAGCGCCTGATGAACGCACTGCCAACAAGTCACCCGCTTCAATGACCAGTTCGCGATCTTTTCCCAGAAAGTCGCCCGTTTCACAAACTGGACCCACAATGTCATAACACGCACGGGTGCCTTCCTTTTTATTTACCGGAATAATTTCCTGCCAGGCGCTGTATAAAGCTGGTCGCATTAAATCATTCATAGCCGCATCAACAATAGCAAAATGCTTTTCATCATTATTTTTAAGAAACTCAACCTGGGTTACCAGGATGCCTGCATTACCGGCTATGGCACGACCGGGTTCAACTAAAATCTCTAAATTCCGGCCGATTAATTTTTCTGATAAAGCTTTGGCATACTCTGCCGGTTCTGGCGGTGTTTCATTATTATATTGAATACCTAGTCCACCACCTAAATCAAGGTGATGTATCGTAATTCCCAAATCCGCAAGTTGATCAATTAATCCTAAAACAAGATCGAGCGCATCAAGAAAAGGACGTGTTTCTGTGAGTTGCGATCCAATATGACAATCTACGCCTTCAATTTTTAAATGGGGCATTTTGCCAGCGCGCGCATATATTTCTGGCGCTAAACTAATATCGATACCAAATTTATTTTCTTTTAAACCGGTAGAAATATAAGGATGTGTTTTTGCATCAACGTTCGGATTAACACGAATTGAAACCGGCGCTTTTACACCTTGCTCACCGGCAATCTGATTCAGCAAAATAAGCTCTGCTTCAGACTCGACATTAAAACAGCGAATACCCACTTCGAGTGCACGACGCATTTCGCTGGCTGTTTTACCGACCCCGGAGAAAACAATTTTACCGGCATCGCCACCAGCTGCCAGTACGCGCTCAAGCTCTCCGCCTGAAACAATATCAAAGCCCGAACCTAATCGCGCCAGCACATTTAATACCGCTAAATTAGAATTTGCTTTTACCGCAAAACAAACCAAATGATCGTGTTTCGCAAGCGCATCATCAAAGGCGCGCCAATGGCGCTCAAGTGTGGCGCGTGAATAGATATAACAAGGCGAACCATGCTCTTTACAAATATCGGTTACAGCGACATCTTCAGCGAAAAGCTGATTATCTCGATAATTAAAATAGTCCATAGAAATTCCAAAATCACAACATCGGGCGGGATGCTTTTAAATTATTTTTGTTGCTGTTTATGCATGTCATTAGGCATATGCAAAGGGCCTTTTTGGCCACATCCGCTTAACATGCTGCTAACACCTAAAATGACCACAACTAAAATCATGACTGTCTGTGGGATACAAAATGATCTTAAAAGCTTCATAATTTTTACCTGTTTTCAAATTTAAACAAAATTATACGCGCTCGCCTGCTGCTTGACTATTTTGTTAACCAATATTTGTCATTACATTTTTATTCCTGCGCCTAATATGATCGTGTTAGCATAATATTAAACCCTGTATCGGGCGCACTATTCGTATACCCCCTCAATATTGACACAGAAGTAGACCAATGCAATGAATTCTTCCAGCTGGCAAACAGACTCCCTTGCTTAACATCACTAAGACCTGTTAATGATGACTGACGGTAGTCGTAAGCAATACCAAAACCCGATGTTTTACTAACTTTATACATGGCACCGAGCGTAGCATAAGGAACATCTTTGTATTTTATACTCGTCGTATCGCCTGTAATTAAATAACCAAGGGTAAAAAAGGGTAAAAAGGCGCCTCTGCCAATGACACCATCAAGTTGAAAATAAAAATCATTTTCGCCTGTACCCAGATTTTTACTGCTATCTGCGGTTGCAAATTTAACCTTAGAAGAAATTTCAAAAAACGCATTTGCCGGGAAAAAACCATAACCAATTCTGGCTGTTATATCACCCAAACCAGAGTTGGTGACCCTTGCCGTTGAAGATACAGCTGAACCAAAATGGCGTGACCTCATACCATTAGTTCCGGGAACAACCGTACCATCACCACTTACCCTAACGTAAGGAATGGTTAATTTATAACTCCATGCATTATCTATGTAACCTATAATGACCGGGAAAGTTTCTATTTTGGTATTTGTACTTTGATCATAACTACCTGATGTTACATCATAACCAGCAGAAATTTTTAAAACACTCCCAGCAAAAGATGAAACACTTGTGAGACTGACTACAATTGTAAAAA
>Ga0316207_10000994_pt1 | contig 38622 bp, 32 predicted proteins | sample 6weekpyrite_MG_FD_204943 | JGI IMG/M metagenome (GOLD analysis project Ga0316207, IMG submission 204943) | Microbial mat bacterial communities from mineral coupon in-situ incubated in ocean water Damariscotta River, Maine, United States -... | ecosystem: Environmental > Aquatic > Marine >... | reverse complement strand
CCTTATTGAGACCACCAAGAGTTGTGCGGGGTAGTTCATCGCACTGCCCATCTGATCGGAATTACCACATGGGACAGGGCGCCAAAAAGCGGCGGACTGTCCCTGATGGAGATGTTCCATAGCAGTGCGCATTTTTACCAGCAAATTGAACTGAAAAAAAGTCTGCTTCAGGGTGAAACCAGGCATTCAGCATTGTTCTTAATAATAATGACAGAGAGACTATTCATGATTGTCAAACAGGAGCGTGTTTTTTCGAGGGGGTTGAAACTTGTTCCAGCTGGGAGCCAGCTAGTAGAGGGACAATAAAGCTGTCGGCTAGTCAGCGCTAACTAGCTGAGGTGCTTACCGCTTAGTTATATTACCGGCAAGTAAAAAACTATCCGAATTCTGCTCTTCACAGCGCAGTACTTCCATTACAATTTCTAGCGGTGGTGTAACGTCATTTTCAGGTTTGATTGATACGCGCACTTCAGTGCCTGGGCTAACTGACTGATCTGCAATGATAGAAATACCATCACCACTAAGGTCACTTACTTTACCTGATTTTTGATTGCCGGAACCATTGATAGTGTATTCAGCATTACATTCCAGATTCATGCGAAAGAAGTTACGTTTTTCAGCGTAGTCTGTAGTCATAAAATCCCCGTTTACTTAATGTTTATATGAGCAGGCAAATTTTTTGCCTGCTCTCAGTGTATGGCTAGGGAATTTTAAAATCTATGCCTTCTATCCGGTTTTGTGAAGAAAATCCACTATATCTAGTGGAATTTTTTTGCTAGAGGCACAATATTCGGTTTTGCAGAGGCTTTCTCTACTTCATAGGGCCAATCTCTGATTCCACCTTCTAATGAGAATGCTTCAAAGTTGTGCTCATGTAAAATTAATGTTGCCACTGCGCTTCTAGGTCCAGAATGGCAATATATGATGTAGGGTTGTTTACTATTTAGCTTTTTAAGCTGGTTGTTTAAGTTTGAAAGGGGAATGAGTGATGCGCCGGGTATTCTATTTTCTGCATATTCTTCTGGAAAACGGACATCGAGTAATTTATAACCATTATCCAGCATAGTTTTGGCAACCTGAGCCTGAACCGTTTGAACGACAGGACGACTTTTGAGTTCCTGGTAGTCAGCTTTGCCTAGTATGAGTATTTCACTATCTTCAAGAATAGTAATGGTTTCATCAAGGTTTCTGCCCGATACCTGGGCCTCATCTCCAAAAGTATCTCCAATACCCAGCTCTGTAACCCGGTTAAATCGCTGGTTTATGTTATCAAATTTTTGTACTTCAACTCGACCACTTAATATTAAATAATAGGCATCACTCTTATCCGCAGAAATTGTTTCACCCTTACTGAACTGGGAAGGTTTCATGCGGGTAAATGCATTGACGATAAATTCAATGGGAAGACGTTGAAAAACGAGGGTATTTCGTATCATATCTATGTATTTTACGGTGTTTCGAGTTTCACGGCCGATATGATCCCAGGCAATAATAGTATCTAATATATCCCGATTGGCATGGCTAATAATGCAATTAGATTTAGCAATTATACTGCAACTGTTTTTTTCATCAGGTAACAGCACTGGACTACGTTGTGTCTCTTCAGGGGTGTTAATAGTGCGAATATTGCCTTCACAGATAATGTCAATTTCACCCTCCATCAGGTAAAGGTAGTCCTGGGATCTGGACCCCCTCATTTGCAAAATTTCATCCTGCTGTAGCTCAATGATACGAATATGATTAACAATTTCCTGTAAGCGCTCAGGGCTTAAATTGTTAAAAGGGAAGTAGAGGTTACCCAGTTTGAATAGAATTTTTTTAAGTTTTGTACTTATAGTCATGGCAGTAAGCAGTTAGTAGTAAACATGTAAAAATTATTTATCTCCTAAGTATAGTTGAAATATCACGAACTGCAGTGGGTTTTTAGTAACTGGGGTGGTCTGTATAATCGTCAGGCTAAATTATTTCGGGTCTAAATTTAAGGATATATTTCATTTTGTGGTTGTAGGCCTGGGTAGTGTAAATTCAGTCTTCGGCAGAGTATGTGAATTTATTAGATTCAAAATTAAGTGTTGAGTAACTTTAGCCCCATTATAATTTATGCTCTCAATAGCAATTCCTGGTATTTTTTGTTGTTTATAATTAACCAGATCAAAGCGGGTATTGCCCATCGCTATCATTAACCGGGTTTGCATATTGTAATTAAATGCATAGAAGCTACGGAATGTTTGATAATCTTTAGCGGACATTTTTAGTGCTTTTGCATCCGCCATACAAAATTCTTTTATGCGTTGTTTAGCCCGATAAAGTTGATATACCTGACAGCTAATATTTTGAATTTGCTTGAGGGTGTCTGACTTTTTGACAGTGAGAAGTGTATGTTCACCATACATTTCCGGGTATTTTAATAAATTTACCAGAGACTCACCCACTTCCTGTTCCTCAAGTGACATGGTTGGTAGTTTTTCTCCCAGGTTGCTCTCAACCTTTGCAAGTTGATCTAATCGCTTTTTATTGAGTTGATTAACACGTAGCGCTAATACTTTCTCATTAAACATGGCACTTTGACCCGATTCAGGGTCAAAACTGATAAACAGCTGGTTTTTTTGATTGAATAAATTAATTCGATTCTGTTCTGCTTGAATAAATTTTAAATGCTCGTCTTTTACGCTATATGTAATAAACTCTTTGTTAATGAGCTCTTTAAATTCTAAAGTCATGTCCGCATAGGCGTATTGGGCGTTAGAAAGTAGTACAATACAGAATATTAGGTTTTTCATTGTTTTATCCAGAAAAAGATTCACTTTATGAGTAAAGAACGTATACAAAAAGCGCTGGCCCGGCAAGGGCTTGGTTCCCGTCGCCAGATAGAAAGCTGGATTAAGGAGGGGTTAATCAAGCTGAATGGTGAGGTCATAGAGTTAGGCCAGTTGGTTGAAACCGGTGACATAGTAATGCACAGCGGTCGTAAAATTATTATTCGCGATATGCAACAGACTTTGCCACGGGTTTTAATGTATCACAAGCCTGAAGGTGAAGTTTGTACCCGAAATGACCCGGAAGGGCGACCAACTATCTTTGATCATGCGCCGGGCCTGAAACATAGTCGCTGGATTGCGGTGGGGCGTCTGGATATTAATACATCCGGTTTGATATTACTGACAGATGATGGTGACCTGGCAAATAAGCTAATGCATCCATCTAGCCAGCTGCAACGAGAGTATGCCGTCAGGGTTATGGGTAAGGCAAGTCCAGAACAGCTTAAAAAGTTGACCCATGGGGTTGAGCTTGAAGACGGTAAGGCGCGTTTTGAAGACATTGTTGAAACCACACAGAGTAATGAATTTTCTGCCCACCCATCAAGTTTTAATCACTGGTATCATGTTGTGCTTATGGAAGGGCGAAACCGAGAAGTAAGGCGGATGTGGGAAGCGGTAGATCTTAAAGTGAGTCGACTGATGCGTGTTCGTTATGGTTCGGTGTTAATGAGTAAAAGTAATCGTCCCGGTCGTTTTTATGAGCTGGAACCCAAAGCAATTCGTGAGCTGGCAGAGCTTGCAGGGATAGAATATGACAAGTCATTAAAGTCAGGCGTACCTGTCAATAAAGTCTTTCGTATGCAGGGGCGCAAACAAACCAGTAGAGGTGGAAGGTCGGGTAGTGCTAAAAAAACATCATTAAACAGGAAAAAGGTGAATCATGATAAACGTCGTTAAATTAATTTTTTTTTTATTATTTTTGTTTGTTTCGGTAGTTAACGCAGAAGGTGAAGCCGTTCTCACAGAAGGCATGGTTAATCCGGGTTATGAAGAGCAGCCTGAGTGGTTTAAAAATTCATTTTTAGACTTGAATGAAGATATAGAAGATGCTCGTAAAGCCGGTAAACGTTTGATGATATTTTTTTATCAGGATGGTTGTCCCTATTGCAAAAAAATGCTACAGGTTAATTTCGCACAGCGTGATATTGTAGAAAAAACCAGATCTAATTTTGATGTGGTTACATTGAATATATGGGGTGACAGAGATGTTAGTTATGGAAATATTGAAACCGTAGAAAAAGACTTTGCCGCACGTTTAAAAGTTATGTATACACCAACATTAATTTTTTTTAATGAAGAAGGTAAAGCTGTTTTACGTACTAATGGTTATTATAATCCGAGTAAATTTAATGCGGCACTTGATTATGTGCTAGGACATCATGATAAAAAAGAAAAATTCAGATCGTATTTAGCCAGGGTTTCTCCGGTTAAAGCAAAGGGTAAAATATATAAAGAAGTTGAAAGCGTTAAATCACCTTATGATTTCAGTAAACCTTCAAGTAAACATCGGTTAGTTATGTTTGAGCAGAAACAGTGTATAGAGTGTGATGAGTTGCATGGTGATATTCTTAAACGTAAAGAATCAGTTGAGCAACTCAATAAACTTGATGTTTCCGTGTTAGATATGTGGTCAGAAGAAAAAGTGATACAGCCCAATGGGAAAAAGTCGAGTGTAATAGACTGGGCTAAACAATTAAATATTCAATATTCACCGAGTATGGTTTATTTTAACCCCCAGGGTAAAGAAGTGTTTAGAAGTGATGCTTATTTAAAAGCTTTTCATATACAGTCGGTTATGGATTATGTAAGTAGTGGCTCATATAAAACCCAGACTAATTTTCAGCGTTATATTGATGCACGAGCTAAGAATCTTGAAAAGCAGGGTGTGCATGTTGATATTATGAAATAATTAATATTGGAATTAATAAATGTCACAGAAACGCAGAGGACACAGATTAAAATTTTGAACTGTAGATACAGGGGGGGATCAAGAGAAGCGGATCCGCCGGTGTCGAAAATTTGTTGGATTTGCTGTGTCTGATCCACTTTATTCAACTGTAATTCCATATAAATGAATTTATACTCTAATATTCCAACCAATATTATTTCTGGTTTTCTGGGCGCAGGTAAAACCACCGCAATTCAAACTTTATTAAAACTAAAACCTGCATCCGAAATCTGGGCCGTTATCGTAAATGAATTTGGCCAGGTTGGTATTGATGGCGCATTATTGAAAAATGATCGTGTTGAAATTAAAGAAATTCCCGGTGGCTGCCTCTGTTGTGTGGGGAGTCAGTCTTTAAGTGTCGGTTTAAATCAACTTATTCGTACAATTAAACCTCAACGAATTCTAATTGAGCCAACTGGATTGGGGCATCCCGCAAATCTTATCAGCTCGCTAACAGGTGAGTTTTATCATACCGTGCTCGATTTAAAAGCGGTTATTAACCTGCTTGATGCACGTCAGTTGACAGATAATCGATATACAAATAATGAAACTTTCATCGACCAGTCTAATCTTGCTGATATTTTAATAGCCAGTAAATTTGATACCTACACAGCTGAAGATAAAAACTGTTTTATAAATTATGCAATGTCATTTAAACCGAGCAAGTTAAAAGTAGCCATGGTTGAGCAGGGACGGTTGCAGTTGGAGTGGCTTGATTTGCCCCGTTTAAAGAATCGTTCGGCTGAATTTCCCCAGTCACACTCACGTCATAAAGTAGAAAAATCATGTAACGTTAAGACTAAAGATGATGAGGGCTGGTTAATGGTTGAAGGGCATGCTAATGGGTTTAATAGCCTGGGCTGGAAGCTCAATAAGATGTTTGTTTTTAATCAGGAAAAATTAATTTATTTTATTGAACGTTTATTTGAAAGTGCGGATGTTGAAAGAGTTAAGGGTGTATTGCATATGGCTGAAGGCTGGGTATCTTTTAATTTTACTCATAGTGAGCGGGAAATACTTGTTAGTGTTAGTAATACACATTCTGTGTTTGAGATAATTACCTCAAATATACTCGACTCTCTGGAGTCAGACCTGGCTTTAAAGTCGTGCCTATTTGGAAAGTCGGGGTCCAGGTTCTAGCATAAACCCAACATGCGGTATGTCTCAATATTGCGCCTTAACTGCCTGAAGTACGATAGATGGAAAAATTACTGGACAAGCGGTCATTAACATATAGTATATTACTGACCGGTCAGTTATATATATAATTTTATGTTCCCTGATAAAAAGTCAAACTCAAGGTGTCGTTGGAAGCGTCGTAAAGAAGCGCGGCCAGAGGAAATACTCGATGCAGCTCTCCAGCTATTTACTGAAAAGGGCTTCAGCTCTACCCGTATGATTGATGTTGCAAAATCAGCGGGTATTTCAAAAGGTACTTTATATTTATACTTTGATAATAAAGAAGCTATATTCAGGGATGTTGTTCAACAACGTATTACCCCTCAATTAGATCATGTGGCTTCAATAATTGATGATTTTGAAGGTACTTATGCAGAATTATTACGAAATATGATTAATGGTTGGTGGATGAATATTGCCTGTTCTTCACTTTCGGCCATTCCTAAAATAATTATTTCTGAATCGGGTAATTTTCCGGAGTTGGCTGAATTTTTTACAAAAAATGTAGTAACTCGGTCTCGAGATTTGTTTAGTAAAGTTATAGTTCGGGGCATTGCTAGTGGTGAATTCGTGCCTTATGAAGCTGAAACGGTAGCCCGGCTAGTGGTGGCACCTTTGGTGCAGGCTACGATATGGATGCACTCACTCAAGCCCTACGATGACGATACGGGCACACAAAATTATCTGCAGTTGCATACTGAATTTATACTGAAAAACCTGGTTAAAATACCCGGTATTGAGCATTCTATTACTGATACAGATGGTACAGATCAGCTTAACTAGAATGTGATCATTTAGATTAAAAAAGGATGAGGAATGAATTGCGCGCGACAACTAATACCACTATCAATACTATTTTGGCAAGCGATTGCCTTTGCTGAAAGTATTGACTCTAATTTGAGCCCTGATATGAGATTGGGGCAAGTGTTACAAAAAGTAGTCGATCATTATCCTTCGATTAAATCAGCGGCTCTTCAGGTGGAAAAAGCGCGTCAGGAAAATATAAAAGTAGAAAGTCAGCTGTCATGGATTTTAAAAAGTAATGTGGGTTACAACCGAGATACTAGTTTATTCGGCACAGCTACGGATCGATATAATGTAGGCGGAAGTGTAAATAGAAATTTAGATAATGGTGGTGTACTCGGTTTTAATGGCAATATTTCACATGAAAATGCAGCGGATACTTTTGGCCCGACAATACCTAATCCGCTAACTAAAACCCATGTTGATGTTAATTATCGTCATCGTTTCGATAAGGGAGCAGGTAACCCATTATATAAAGAAGGTTTGCAAGCTGCTGAAGTTAGTGAAAAGTTGGCTTTAAGTGACAAACTTAGTTTATATGACCAACTGGCAGAACAGGTTATTGAGCTTTATCTGGGAGCCGCGACAACAGGGGCAAGAATTAAAAGTATAAATAAAACAATAGAAAGAAGTGAAAGGTTAAGAGAGTATATTCTAAAAGAATTTAAACTGGGACTGTCAGAAGAAAAAGATGTTTTACAGGTTAACGCGCGTTTGAGTATTAATCAGGCAGATAAAAAAAGTTTACAGGTAGCCTGGAACAAACAACTTATATCTTTAAACAGGTTAATGGGGCTAGACTGGGATCATCAGTTAACACCGAATATTGAAATTAATCGATCGCAAGCAAAAAACTTTAAAGAAGCCTATCTTCAGTCTCAATTACACAGCCCCGAACTTAAACGTATTGAAGCCAGGTTGCTATTAGCCAATAGTGTAATTCGTAGTAGCCGAGATAAACGAAAAGATGAGCTTGATCTGGTTTTATTCCTGGGTAATGAATTTAATCAGGGTGATTTATCTAGTGGTGATGTGAATGAGTCAGAAGTTGTTGGTGGTATAAGTCTTGAGTTTAACCGAGGGCTGGATAAAAGTGGCCTTGATGCAGAATTGCGTCAGGCACATTTTGACAGGGGCCTGGCGTTGCAGGATAAAAAGCAGGTTCTAGAAGATCTTCAATATGATATTTCAAGCTTACTGGTTGAAATTGATTCCAGTGACCAGGCGTTAATCGCATTTAAAGAGAGTGTGCGTGCGGAACAGAAAAAACTCGATGAAGCCGTTAAAAGGTATCGCGCTGGACGAATCGAAACAGATAGAATTATAGATTTTGAATCACAGTTAGCCCTGGCTGAATTATCTGTGGATTTACAGTCGATTGAATTAATACGACGTTATTATCAGCTTAATTTATTACGTGGTGAAATCTGGAAAAATATATTATTACCCCAGTTTATTTTTGATGATTATACCCCTGAGGGTCACAATCAGGAAGAACCCAAAGGGGGAGAGAAATAATGCAAGCTATCATTCATTATCTGGTAACAAGAAGTCTGGTGGTTAACCTGATTTCAATTTTTTTACTGGCGATAGGTGGTGTAACTGCTGTCTTGTTTATGCAAGTGGAAGCATTTCCGAATGTGAACCTCGATATTATTCAAATTGATACGGCTTACCCCGGTGCGTCTCCCGCTGAAGTTGAACAGTTAATTATTACTCCCATAGAGCAGGAGCTTCGCTCAATAAATGGTATAGATAAAATGATATCTATGGCTTTTCCCGGTTCCGGTCGTATTTCTATGGAAGTGGATCCAAATGCCAGTAATCGAGATCGTTTAACATCAGATATTTCCCTGGCTGTTGATCGTGCAACCTTGCCCACAGACTTACCAGATGATCCATTTGTGACAGAAGTGGACGGAGCGGTTTTTCCTATATTACGAGTAGCCGTATCAGATAACCGAACAGAGCTTGAATTAAAGCGACTGGGTGATGATATAAAAGAAGACCTGCTTGCAATTAGCGGTGTTGCAAAAGTGGTATTGCTAAGTGATCGTAAAGCCGAATATAGTGTAGAAGTAGATCCTGATAAATTACGACAATCACGAATTTCTGTTGATCAAATTTCACAGGTTTTACGCGGCTGGAATTTAAATACACCCGGTGGAGAAATCGATACACCTGAAGGGCAAAAGTCGGTACGTATTGTTGGTGAGTTTTCAAGTATTGAAGATGCTAAAAATATTGTAATACGTGCAAATGCCAGGGGTGATGCGGTTTTGCTGGGTGATATAGCGGACATTAAAGAATCCCTGGAAAAGCCGAGAACCTTACATGATGTTCAGGGTAAGCCGGCTGTTTCCATGTTGATTTTAAAAAAATCAGATGCGGATATAATTGATACGATTGATTTAATACGTCCTTATCTTGAAACCATACCTGGTCGTTATGGAGAAGACATAACAGTAAAATCATTTCAGGATTTTTCTCGATTTGCACGCATGCGCTTAGGTGTATTAACAAATAATGGTCTGGTTGGTATATTTTTAGTATTTATTTCATTAATATTTTTTCTACGCTTTTCAGTCGCTATGACAACAACCTGGGGGCTGCCTATTATTTTTATGACTGGGGTGGCAATAATTTATGCATTAGGTATGACACTTAATTTAATATCGATGATGGGTTTCATTATGGTGTTAGGTATGCTGGTAGATGATGCCATTATTATCGGGGAGAATATTACCTATCATATGGAAAAAGGTTTGAATCCGGTGGAAGCAGCAGTTAAAGGTTCGATAGAGTTAATGGGTCCGGTAACAACCACCATATTAACTACAATTGCTGCTTTCCTTCCTATGATGTTTATGTCAGGTATTATTGGTAAATTTGTAATCGCTATCCCCATTGTTGTAATTACTTTACTTATTTTATCCTGGTTAGAATCTTTCTTTATGCTACCTAGCCATGTGGCGCATGTGACAAACCCTGATAAACACCCAAAGGAGCGAGCCTGGTTAATAGCACTGGAAAATATTTATGGGTGGTTACTTGAAAAAGCAGTTAGATTCAGGTGGGTAACTTTTATGGTTTCATTTTTAATTCTGGGTGGAACAATTGTTCTGGCAAAGCAAAGTCTTCAGTTTCAACTTTTTCCACCGGTAGGTGTAGAGGAATACCTGGTCAGGGTTACCGCACATCCGGGTACATCTTTAAAACAAATGCGGCAGATTTTACGTAATATTGATCAGGATTTGCGTGAGAATACGAATCCTGAATATCTGGAATCAACCATTTTACAAAGTGGTGATATTTCAATGGATGAAGGTGATCCATTAACCCAGCGTGGAAGTCGTTATGGTCAGATAAGAGCCATATATACACCTTCGGTGAGTCGACCTGATCATGATGCGATTAAGGATATGAATACAGTTACAAAACTGGTTAAGTCTAAATATTCGCAACTTGAAATATCATCAACATTAATTTCAAATGGTCCGCCATTAGGGCGTGCGCTAGAAGCCGAAATAAGCGGCTTTGATAATAAATCAAGTGAACAGGCTGCGCGCCAGTTAATGGATTATCTATTAACAGTTAAAGGTGTAACAACCATTGATAGTGGGTTAAAGCCGGGGGATGCGGAATTGCATGTGGTGCTGGATAGAAAGCTGGCCGCGTATGCGGGTATTGACCTGGAGGTAGTGTCTCGACATATTCGTGCGGCAGCCGATGGTTTAACTGTTTCTACCATTAGAAAAGGCACTGAAGAAATTGATGTAACGATACGCTTTCCTACAAAGGGTGCAGGTGAGTTGAAGCAAATTGAAAATGTGCTAATTCCAAATAACAGAGATGGTTTAATACCCCTTAATAAAATTGCTAAACTGGAGGAGCACAAAGGTTATACAACTATCCGGCATAAAGATGGCCAGCGTATAGTTAATGTTGTTGCAGATATTGATAGTAGTATTTTATCCAGTTTAAAACTGAATAAACTTGTTAAGGATAATGAGGAAATCTGGCAAAAAGGTGTTGAAGATAAAGTGACCGCAAACTATGGTGGTGAGCAAGAGAAAAATCAGGAATCATTCGAAAGTTTATTAATTGCTTTTGTTTTTGCCTTAATTGCAATTTTCTTTATATTGGCCATACAGTTTAACAATATGGTATACCCATTAATTGTTATGCTGGCTATACCGTTTGGTGCCATCGGTGTGATACTCAGTTTTTATTTGCATGATATGTTCTGGAAACCAATGCCGTTATCATTTTTCTCAACCATGGGCATGGTGGCTTTAACGGGTGTTGTGGTTAATAGTTCTTTAGTTTTGTTGGTGTTTATTCAACGCGCCCGGGAAGAGGGTGTGGAGATAAAAGAAGCAATTTTGCTTGCTGGTCGAAGGCGTTTTCGTGCGGTACTTCTAACTGCGGCGACAACGGTAGTAGGGTTATTACCAACCGCATATGGCTGGGGTGGTTTAGATCCTTTTGTGTCGCCCATGGCACTGGCTTTGTCTTCTGGCCTGGCGTTTGCGACGGTCGTTACGTTGTTTACCATTCCTGCAACACTTGCGGTTGGTCATGATATCAGGGCGTTTTTCAAACGTTTGTTTAGAATGCGGGATAAAAAAACCGCTTCAATTGCAGGATAGCTTTTTATTATGTGTTTGTAGGTGCTCCTTTAGGTGCGCAATATCCAGTTAATTGTATGGAATATTTAGTGCACCTAAAGGAGCACCTACAGATAAATTATCCTTAATTAAAATTACAAAATAATTTGTGAAGCTTTTCGGTTTTTAGCAAACTGACATAATCGGTTTACAAGTCGGTCATTAATGCTATCTTTCTCGTAGTTACCGTCAACAAGCTCTTCGCCCGAAGGCATGCCAAGCAATAATTCCAGTGCCTGATGATAGTGTTCAACGGGGTAAATACTAAACGTCCCCTGTTCAATGGCATCAATCACATCTTTTCTGAGTGACAGGTTTTTAACATTAACCGCAGGAATAATACAGCCCTGGCTACCGGTTAACCCGCGCTGGTTACAAATATCGAAAAAACCTTCAAGCTTTTCATTAACGCCACCAATTGCCTGAACAAAACCCTGTTGATTCAGGGAACCCGTAATAGCCAGACCCTGTTGAATAGGTATGTCCGTTAGTGCAGATATTAAAACACATAATTCAGCAACAGAAGCACTGTCACCATCAATTAAGCCATAGGACTGTTCAAATGTTATACTGGCAGAAAAAGACAGGGGTGTATCTTTTGTATATTTACTGGCTAAAAGTGCAGAGAGAATCAATACACCCTTATCATGTATCGAGCCACTTAAATCAACTTCGCGTTCTATATTAATAATTTTTCCATCACCTAAATGTACCGAGGCTGAAATACGTGATGGTTGACCAAAGCCATACTTACCTATATCGAATACAGAAAGGCCATTAATTTCACCAACTACTTCACCTTCAGTGCGAATCATTAAAGTACCGCGTTGAATGTCACTTTGAATCAGGCCCTGAATTCTGCCGGTGCGCTCTATTTGAGCATCAATTGCCTGTTGCACATGCAAGGTACTGATTAAATCACTATTAGATTGTTGTGCATAATATTGTGTTTCAATTAACAGATCATCGATGGTGCGTAATCGAGTTGATAATCTTTCCGCATCATTTGCCAGGCGTGAGCTAAATTCAATTATGCGGGCAACTGCTGAAGCATCCATATCCTTTAAGTCAAACTTACGTGTGCGCGAGGCAATTAAACGTGCGTATTTTAGTGTTGAGTCTTCATTACGTGAAATTTCTTCTTCAAAATCTGCTTCAACTTTAAATAGCTCAGGAAAATCCGGATCAATTTCATGCAGCATATAATAGGTTCTGCGATCACCTAATAGAATGATTTTAACTTTTAATGGAATCGGTTCAGGTTCAAGGGTAACAGAATTATCACCACCCACTACCTGATCGAGATTTTCAATTTTTGCTTTCTTTGCATACATGCTTCTTTTAAGTGCATCCCACGCATGGGGTGCGCTAAGAATTTTGTGTGCATCGAGTATCAGGTAACCACCATTCGCCTGTAATAGCGCGCCGGGTTTTATAAGTGAGAAGTTATTTCCTGGATTGCTGGCGCGATTTTCATATTCAATTCGGCCCACCAGATTTTGATACGTCGGGTTATCCAGGTAAACCACCGGTGCGCCTTTTTGATTACCACATTCAACAATTAGATTCACCTGATAGCGTTGTAATGACTCGCTTTTATTACTCGGTTGTTGCCCCGTTTCACTCTCTGAGTCATCTTCTTCAACTTCAGTGAATTCCTCCAGATGATGTAATACATCTTCCTGTAAACCCTTTAGGTAACTAACTACTTCGGGTAAGGGTTTGTATTTTCGTTTAGCATCCTTTATTAAGTTGCTACTGGCAAATAGGGCAACCTTACGATTTAGTTTTTTAATTCTAATATTGTGTTCACGACGCTGGCGTGACATTTCAGGCGCCAGGTATTCTAGCTCTTCCTGAAAATTAGCAATTTTATCTTCAATCTCATCTTTGACTTCATCGGTTAACTGATCGTATTCATCCTCGGTAATATTACGTCCATCAATAATTGGAGTGAGCATAAAGCCCGATGGTGTATTACTCAGGTTTATATCCAGTAGGCGTGCCTGTTCTGCGTGTTTTTCGAGAAGACTGGATTGTTTTTTCTGAAAAGACTTTTCGATAATCTGTATCTGTTCCTGATATTCGCTGGCCTCAAAAGCGGCATTTATCGCTTTACCCAGGTCTTCTATCAGGTTTTTCATGTCTTTTTTAAAGGTTCGGCCCTGACCTGCAGGCAATTTCAGCGCTTTGGGTTTGTAGTCCTGCTCAAAATTATGTACATAGCACCAGTCAGAAGATGACTCTTTTCCTATGGCAACTTTGGTCAGGTATTTACGTATCAGGCCGTGTTTACCCAGGCCGGATGAACCCATTACATACAGGTTAAAGCCCCGGTGATTCACATTGATACCAAATTCTATGGCCTGAAAAGCCCGATCCTGGCCCAGTATATCGGGTAGGTCTTCAAGTTCTGCAGTGGTTTTAAAAGGCAGGGTTTCAGCCGTACACTGGGGGCGTAGCTGATCGGCGGTGAGGGGTTTAGTCATTCTGAGTGTCATTCTAATTGCTTGTATCGGTCTATTCTCGCATAAATTTAAACCTTATAAAAATGTATCTATCAGGGTGGAATTAGGTAAGTAGGGATAAAAGCCGTGTTATTCGATTGTGTAACAAGCTACAATCGGCAACTTAATAAATTAATGTGGAAAGTTATATGTCGTCTGTTGATTTGAAGCCTGCTCAAATACACCCAGCATTCCAGTGGAAACGCTCTGAGCGGATTGATTCACTCAATATCACTGTTGAAGAATATGAGCATATAAAAACCGGTGCGTCACACTACCACCTGTCGGCTGATAATAATGAAAATGTGTTTCTGGTTGCTTTGAGAACAATACCAACCGATTCAACCGGTGTGGCGCATATGTTAGAACATACAGCTCTTTGTGGCAGTGAGCGTTACCCCGTACGTGATCCTTTCTTTATGATGATTCGCCGCTCACTCAACACCTTTATGAATGCTTTTACCAGCAGTGACTGGACGGCCTATCCATTTGCCAGCCAGAATCGTAAAGACTTTGATAACTTAATGGACGTTTATCTGGATGCGGTGTTTTTTTCCCGATTACATGAATTAGATTTTGCACAGGAAGGTCATCGCTTTGAATTTGAAACACCCGATGACCCGCAAACCCCTTTATTATATAAAGGGGTTGTCTTTAATGAAATGAAAGGTGCCATGAGTTCCCCGGTAAGTACCTTATGGCAAACTGTAACAGAGCATTTATTTCCGAGTACAACCTATCATTATAATTCCGGTGGTGAACCGGAAAATATTCCTGATTTAAGTTATCAGCAATTAAAAGATTTTTACAAGGTTCATTATCATCCTTCAAACTCTGTGTTTATGACATTCGGTGATATACCGGCTATTGAGCACCATGAAGTTTTTGAGCGTAAAGCGCTTAGTCGATTTGAAAAACTCGATATGCAAATAAAGGTAGATGATGAAACCCGTTACACAGAACCACATCATTATAAAAGTAGTTATGCATTTGATGAAGAAGATACCAGAGGCAAAACCCATGTTGTTATTAGCTGGTTGTTAGGCCGAAGTACATCTTTGCAGGAAATGCTACAGGCCCATTTAATGTCTAGCGTATTATTAGATAATTCTGCATCTCCATTACAGCAGGCATTAGAAACAACTGATCTGGGTGCATCGCCTTCGCCACTGTGTGGCCTGGAAGATTCTAATCTTGAAATGAGTTTTATGTGTGGGCTTGAGGCATCGGAAGCAGAACATGCTGATGCGATTGAAAACCTGGTGTTACACGTGCTTCAGAATATTGTAGAAAAGGGTGTTGATCAATCACAGGTTGAAGCTGTTTTGCATCAACTGGAACTGGGGCAGCGTGAGATAGGAGGTGATGGCTACCCTTATGGTATGCAGTTAATCCTCGGTGGGTTATCAGCAGCAATTCACCGTGGTGACCCTATTGCGGTTATGAACCTTGAGCCGGTTTTGGAACAACTACGAGAGGATATTAAAGACCCGAATTTTATTAAAAACCTGGTGAAGGAAAACCTGCTTGATAATCAGCACCGTATACGCCTGGTTATGACGCCGGACACAAACTTAAGTCAGGCAAAAGAAAAAGCAGAAGTAGATAAACTCGCAGATATAAAAGCAAAACTTACTGCACAGGAAAAACAGCAAATTGTTGAGCAGGCTGCGGCATTGGAACAAAGACAAAACGAAGAAGATGATATCAGCATATTGCCAAAAGTAGGGTTAGAAGATGTACCGGCAAAAATGCATATACCCACAGGTTCATCTACATCATTAGGCGCAATTCAATCTTCATTTTTTGACCAGGGCACCAATGGTTTAATTTATCAACAAATTATAATCGATTTACCCGATCTAAAAAAAGAGCTGGTTAATTTATTACCCATATATACTTATTGCTTAACAGAATTAGGTTGTGGTGAAAAAAATTATTTACAGTCACAGGCATGGCAGGATGCGGTGAGTGGTGGGGTCAATGCATATACAAGCGTGCGTGGCTCGGTTGATGATGAACAGAATATAAAAGCCCATTTTGTATTTTCAGGGAAAGCGCTGGCAAGAAATCATCAACAGTTAAATGAACTGATGTCAGAAATGTTGGAGAATGCTCGTTTTGATGAGCTGGAGCGTATACGTGAACTGGTCTCACAAAAGCGAGCTAGACGTGAACAAAGTGTGACCGGACAGGGGCATAGTTTGGCAATGATTGCTGCAAGTAGTGGTATGAGTCCGGCTGCCGAATTAAGTCATCGCATATCTGGTTTGCAGGGTATTAAGCAGCTAAAAGAACTTGATGATTCATTAAATGATCAAGATGTAATAAAAGATCTGGCAGAAAAATTTGCAGCCATTCACAAACAAATACTAAGTGCATCGCGTAAATATTTAAGCATTGCAGAAAAAGATCATCAGAATGAAATTGAAAAAGATATACAGACATTCTGGGCTGATAAAGGTAATCATGAAGAAAGTCAGTTTACATTGCCACCGGTAAAACAACAGGTGAAACAGGCCTGGTTAACCAGTACTCAGGTTAATTTCTGTGCCAAGTCATATCCTACGGTGAGTGTGAACCATGAAGATGCAGCTGCATTGTCTGTGCTGGGTGGTTTTTTGCGTAATGGTTTCTTACATCGTGTTATTCGTGAACAGGGTGGTGCTTATGGTGGTGGTGCAAATCATGAACCGGGTAATGCCTGTTTCCGCTTTTTTTCTTATCGTGACCCCCGTTTAGCAGAAACACTGGATGATTTTGATAAGTCTATAGAATGGTTGTTAAATGAAGAGCATACGGAGCTACAGGTTGAAGAATCGATTTTAGGTGTGATAGGTAGTATGGATAAACCCGGTTCACCTGCAGGTGAAGCAAAACAGGCTTTTCATAATGAGCTTTATGGACGCACACCTGCGCAACGTCAGCTTTTTAGAGAACGGGTTTTAAAAGTAACTGTGGATGATTTGAAGCGAGTGGGTGAAAAATATTTGCAAGCTGAGAAGGCAAGTGTGGCGGTGGTTAGCAGTCTGGCTAATGAAGAAAAAGTAAAATTGCTGGGCCTGGAAATTCATCACCTGTAATTTTTTTGTTATCACATCGTGAGCTACGTTTATAGCCTGGGCTCACGATGTGGCGGTGTAAATATAAATCAAATTATTATGCATATCCTGTTAATAAAATTAAACCTGCTTATCCCAAACGCCCATTCTTTAAAAGAAAAACGTCGCCAGATTAAAAGTTTAAAAGACAGGTTAAGTAGTCGATTTAATGCATCAATAGCTGAGGTAGATGAGTTGGATAATTGGCAGAAATCGGTTATTGGTGTTTGTTTGTTAAGTAATGATAAATCGTACCTGGATAAGCAATACAGTTTAATTGAAGCGGTTGTGCTGGAGTACTCAGAACTGGAACTGATATCTGCGGATAGGGAATGGTTGTGAAAGTCTGTTGCTACACTGAAGCAGTCGCTCGATAGATTGCTTTCACGGTTGTGTGTGCCCTGTTATGGCGCGTCTCCATCAGGGATATGTACCATAACAGGGCAACTAACCAGTGCGAATATTAAACTGATCAACGACAGCTTTTGGCTAATAACGGATACAGACAATATTTTAATAATTTATAAACCAATTAATTTTCTAAGCGCTTCAAACTGCTGAGGATTAAAATAAAGATATAAAGCCAGAATAGCGCTATTAAGGATAAGTAGAAAACCAATAATAGACAATGACTTTTTAAGCCAACTTGTTTTATTAGTTATCTCAGCTTTAGTGAGTTTCTTAAGTTTTGCCAGGTCAGGTAATACCTGATCGAAAGACTGGTAGTGATTAGGCGTATCCTCCTCCATTAAATTACGCAATATATTTTTTAATGATTTACTTAACCGATTGAACTCCTCTGAACTTTGAATGCGTTTATTCGAAAAAATTACAGCTTTTCCAGTTAGCATGCGATAAAAAATCGCTCCAGCACTATACATGTCTCGGGTTTTCGATGAGCCACCTCTGTCATTAGGTTGATACCAGTCATTATGGCTGATGGTGGAGGCGTAGTGCTCCTCCAGGCCAAAGTCAGTTATTTTAATATTGTTTTTATTGTCATAAAGAATATTGCTAGGACGTAAATTGCCATGTGTAATATTTTCATTGTGGGCAAACTGTAATGCTTTGCAAATAGATTCTGCTACGGGTATAAAACGGTTTAAGCTGAACTTTCTGCTAAGCCTGTCCTGAAGGTTTCCATTGGGAATGTGTTCCATAACGATGATAAATGTGTCTTTATTTTTTGATGTTCCGTACACTTTAATTATATTTTTATGGCTAAGCCTGCTAAGTGTTTTAGCTTCATTGTAACCGGCAACAGATTGCGTACGTTTTTTTATAACCAGGAGGTTGTGGCGACTGATATCCTCAAATAAATATACTGCACCAAATTTGTTTTTTTTAATAATATCTAAAAGGGAAAATTTATTTTCTGTGTTATTAATAGCTTTATTCGCTTCCGATTTCTGATTTTGATCAAGATGTGCCCCTTTAGTTATTTTTAATAATATTAAGTGAATTTCATCAGCTGTAGCAGGACGTTTTTGAGGGTTGGTTTCCATGCACTGTGTGATTAGTTTTGCCAGAGGGGAGGGAAGGTTGCTCAAGCTGGTTGATAGCTTCTCTGCGTTTCCAGGAGGTAGTGAGCCGGAAAACATTTCATACATGATAACACCCAGAGAATAGATATCTGTCAGGTGTGTAACAGTTTCCGGCTTTGAAAATTGCTCTGGTGACATGTAATCAGGTGTGCCAACAATGTTCTCAGGTTTTCCGCTGGCTGCCAACCAGGCAATACCAAAATCTAAAATATACAGGTGATTATTTTTATCGATGAGCAGGTTTGATGGTTTAATGTCGCGGTGTATCACGCCATTTTTATGTGCCGTAGACATGCCCAGGCAAATTTGTATCAGTAAGTTTATTTTTTTATTTAGACTGAGTTTTTCCTGTTGAATAACCTGTGATAGAACACTGCCCTGAATGTAATCCATAACAAAATAGGGGCGTCCTTTTTCCGTTAGGCCACGATCAATAATATGAATAATATTCGGGTGATTTAACTGGGCAATAACCAGTGATTCCTGGTCAAATAATGCTTTAACCTCTTCGTCCCAGAGATGCTCTGCGGATAAGAATTTTATTGCAACCGTGCGATTGAGTGACAGTTGTCGTGCTTTATACACTGCGGCCATACCGCCGGTGGCAAACTTGTTTAGATTGGAGTAGCCTTCTAATTGCATTTTTAGAGTATAGGATAAGAATGCATAAAAAATGTTACTTAATTAAGTGGCATTTCGATCAATGACCAACAGTCATCTTTTTAGTTTATAATGTGATTTTTTATGAATCATTGATATGCGCCACACGAAAAACCATTTAAGTATCTTATATTTAGCCGTCTTCCTGCTTTCCTTAAATGGTCTGTTCTCCAAGATAATACCCTTAGATGCTGTATCCGTTACTCAATTACGAAGCGTTATGGCTGCTATCACCCTGTTGTTTTTCGCTTATGCTGGTAAGCGTGTTTGCCGCCTGAGCGGTTTAAAGGAATATGCTGGGGTATATCTGGTTGGTGTTATTTTAGGTTTGCACTGGATTAGCTTTTATCATTCAATGCAAATATCGACTGTTGCAATTGGCATGTTATCCTTGTTTACCTATCCAGTAATCACTGTGTTTTTAGAGCCATTATTTAATAAACAAAAAATTCAATTTTCAGATGTGGTTGCAGCAATAATGGTTTTTGTCGGTGTTGTAATGATGGTTGGGGATGATTTAAATCAGTTTGATAGCGATTCAATGCAGGGTGTTTTCTGGGGTGTTATATCGGCTTTTTTGTTTTCTATTCGTAATCTTTTACAAAAATATAATCATTCTAATGTGTCCTCAGACGGGCTTATTTTGCATCAGGTAATCGCTATTTCAATTATGTTATTACTTTTCGTTGATATACAATCTGTCCGTTCACTCGAAATTAATGACTGGCTGCTATTGGTTGTATTAGGTGCAATTAGTACGGCAGCAGCACATAGTCTTTTATCATATAGCCTAAAACATTTGCCCGCAAAATCGATAGCAATGATTAGTTGTTTGCAGCCATTAGCAGCCGCTGTTTTTGCCTGGATAATCCTAGATGAGGTGCCAACAAAGGGGATTATGGCTGGTGGACTGATAATTATTTCTGTGGCATTTTATGAATCGGTGCATCATGTTGGACTTCACAGAAGCAAAAAAATAAAAGAAAACGTAAATTAACGCAAATGTCTGGTTTGTGCGCCTACGGCGTACTACACAGGAATGTTTTGCTTTTATTTGCGTTTTCTTTTATCTATTTAAATAGTAATTGGCTCAAAATCTACCAGAGTATCAACCTCTGCTTCATAATCAACACCGGTTACACCAAACCCAAATAGTTTCAGAAACTCATCTTTATAGCCCTGGTAATCCGTCAGCTCAAATAAATTCCCCGAGGTAACACTCGGCCAGACTTCTTTAACCTTGTTTTGCACATCATCACGTAATTCCCAGTCATCCATGCGAATACGTGCACGGTCATCAAGTTCGGCCCCACTATCCTTATATAACTGTGTACGAAACATTCGATTAATTTGTTCAATGCAACCTTCATGAATATCGAGTGATTTCATAACTTTAAAACCCATCGCAATATATAAAGGCATAACGGGAATGGCCGCGGATGCCTGGGTTACTACGCTTTTCAATACCGCCATATTTGCGGAGCCATTAATACTTGCAAGGCTTTTCCTTAGTGATGAGGCTGCACGATCCATATCTTCTTTTGCTTTACCCAGTGCGCCATGCCAGTAAATGGGCCAGGTAACTTCAGTGCCAATGTAGCTGTAAGAAACGGTTTTAACACCCTCGGCTAAAACATCCGCGTCTTTAAGTGCTTTAATCCATAGCTCCCAGTCTTCACCGCCCATCACCGTAACGGTGTTTTTTATTTCTTCCTCTGTAGCAGGTTCAATTTCAGCTTCAATAATTATATCTTTACTGGTGTCGATGGCCGTCGCTTTGTAGACTTCACCAATGGGTTTTAATACCGAGCGTATTACTTCACCTGTTTCAGGTAGTTTGCGTACCGGGGATGCTAGCGAGTAAACCACCAGATCAATTTTGCCCATATCCTGTTTTATGGTTTCAATCGCTTTATTGCGCATTTCGTTTGAAAAGGCATCACCATTAATGCTCCTTGCATATAGACCGGCGGTATGGGCCGCTTTTTCAAATGCAGCTGAGTTATACCAACCCGCTGACCCTGGTTTTTTTTCAGTTGCAGGTTTTTCCAGAAAAATGCCCAAGGTTGCAGCACCAGAGCCAAACGCCGAGGTGATTCGTGAGGCTAATCCATATCCGGTTGAAGAGCCAATTACCAGAACATTTTTGGGGCCGTTATTAACAGCACCATCGGCCTGTACACGGGCAATCTGTTCGGCCACATTTGCTTCACAGCCGGTAGGGTGGGCTGTTGTGCAAATGAAGCCACGAGTTTTGGGTTTTATTATCACGTTTTATGTTCCGTTCTGATTATTTATATTTTAGCTGGAAAAATTTTTAACCGCGTTTAAAGCTTGGCCGCAACGTTTTTCAGTTTACTCTGAACAAGTGGGGCAACTTCAGCTATTTTAGGATTATCAACCATACCTAGAACGGCTAATGGGTCCATAAAGCCAACATTGACCTTGCCACCATCTTCTTCACGCAATAATACATTGCAGGGTAGAAGCAGGCCGATATCAGGTTCAGCCTCAATGGCTTCGTGAGCTAGATTAGGATTACATGCACCAAGAATTTTATAGCCAGTGCGATCAACATCCAACTTGGCTTTCATTACTTTCTGTACGTCAATTTCAGTTAAAACACCAAAGCCTTCTGTGGTAAGGGCATCGCGCACTTTTGCTTCTGCTTCTTCCATGCTTGCATCAATTGTTACATTAAAACCGTACATATGGATTCTCCAAATTATCTGTGAGGGGGAATATTAGCATATTCTATTACATTTTAAATATCTGCCAGTGACCAGACGTCATAGGCGGGTTCTTCGTAAGGGTGGGCCTGTTTCATGCTGGATACTACCTTTTCGATTAAGTCATCTTTTACAACCAGCTCTACTTTGTATTCATCTACAGTCTCAATTTCACCTAATTGACCAATAAAAGCCTGGCTACCATCAAGGGGCCTGAATTGTCCCTGGCCCTGGGTTTGCCAGCAGCAGTTATCATAATTACCGATTTTTCCACCTCCTGCCTCAAACATGGCTGTTTTTACCTGTTGCAAGTGGCTTTGGGGTATGAAGACACATAGTTTGTACATAATTGGGGCTACCCTGGCTAATTCCTGATAATTTGGAATGATATAAATTGAGTGATTCATGTAGAATGCATGCCAATAACCCCATATTGAACTAATTTCAGGAAAAATAAAATGAGTGATGACGGCATTCAACTATCGCCCCAATTGATGGAAGACCTACGAGATGCATTAAAAAAACAGGATGCACGTACCAGCGATGATGTTATGGCAATGCAATATCTGGTAGCCGCTGCGGGTATGATGCTTGCGGATATAAATAATCCACAGATGAATAAGAAAGATGCACTTAATGATCTAGCGGGTTTTATGACCCATGTATTTGAATATATGGAAGCGCAAAAACCTCAAGTGGCCCCCCCTGCACAAGATGCTTTTGGTGTCTGGAAGCCTAAGTAAATCTTTATTGTGTTGTTTTTCGAGTAGCGGTTTTTTATCACTCCCCCCATTGAGATAAAATTTACCAAGAGTTATCTCTATGACGCCATTGTTACATCTACGGGTCGCAGCATGTTTAGATGCCTGCGATCCATCCCAAAAAGTCAACCTGACACAATCGCTTTATGAAGACTGGTGTGCAGGCAAACTTGATATTGACCGCTCATTTGTAGCTGAAAAAATAGCCGAAGTTGGCAGACCTGAAGCGCCTGAACTGGTTGCACCTCGGGAAGTATCACGGCGCAGTATTAATACGGTTGAAGGTAGAGTGATATTGTGTCATGCATTGGCGCATATTGAATTTAATGCAATTAATCTGGCTTTAGATGCGGTATACCGTTTCACCGATATGCCCATTGAGTATTATGCTGACTGGTTAAAAGTTGCTTCTGAAGAGGCCTATCACTTTACCTTACTTGAGTCCTATCTACATCGACGTGATGCCAGTTATGGTGACTTTAGTGCACATAATGGATTATGGGAGATGGCACAAATAACAGCACATGATGTGATGATTCGCATGGCGCTGGTGCCCCGTGTGTTAGAAGCAAGAGGGCTTGATGTGACGCCGGGAATATTAAAAAAACTGGCGCAGGCAAAAGATGAAGAGTTTATAGGACACCTGGAAATAATACAGAAAGATGAAATTGGTCATGTGGCTATTGGTAGTTACTGGTTTAAATTTCTATGTGAAAAAAGGGGCCTGGACTATCGCGAAACCTTTAAACAGTTAATTCGAGATTATATGAATGGTTCTTTACGTGGGCCCTTTGATGAGGTTGCGAGATTGCAGGCCGGGTTTACTGCACAGGAGATAGCAGATTTAAATGCCCTTGAAATTTAATTGTGTGAGATATTTATAGAATGAATAAAATCATTAAACTATTTTTAGTTTTTTCTTTGTGTTTTTTCGCAGCTGTATCACTGGCGGATAAACGAACAGGCCTGGTTCTTTTTTATGATGAAGTGGAGCAGGGGGCGGGTTCGCAAAATATGCGTTATATAATTAATAATCAGTATTTAAGAATTGATAATGGGGATGATAAAGCCGATTTTATTTTATTTGATGTAAGTAAAAGTAATATTTACAGTGTGAACCATGAAGACCAAACTATTTTAAAAATTGAAAATAATGTCTGGGTTAAGCCAGCGTTTGATTTTAAAGTTAGCACAGAACTTTCGGTAGCGAGCGATGCCCCTAAAATACAGAATAAAACAGTCTATACCCATCAGGTAGGTGCAAATGGAAATACGTGTACAAAAGTTTTTTTAATTAAAGATACCTATGCTGATGAAATGAAAGTTTTACATAAATACCAGCAGGTTTTATCTGGTCAGCAGGTAAAAACCTTAAAAAATACACCCGAAGAATTACAGACCCCCTGTTTTTTAATTGATCAGGTATACCATTCAGGGGATTATTATAAGATAGGCTTGCCTGTACAAATTAGTTATAGCCGGGATTATGTAAAATTTTTAAAAGATTATAAAAAAATGGAATTTGATGAGGACTTGTTTAAATTACCCGAGTCATATAAAGAATATAATGCATTTACAAATTAACCTCTCAGCATGACATAAAAGCAGGGAAGTACGATTAATGGTAGGATGGACCAAGAGTCGCGGATTCACCGTTTTATTAGCGCGCTACAGAGAAAATGATTTTAACTCAAAATCATTCACACTGTTAAATTCCAGAAAGCTACCCTGGGTGTACCAGTCGCCTAAAACAATACGTTTTGCTGGTTTGTTGTCTATCTCAAGTTCATGTATTGCCGGGCGATGCGTATGACCATGAATCATTAACGAAACCTGATTATCTATAAATGCATTTTTTACTGCAACCGGATTCACATCCATTATTTCCTGCTCCTTGCTCTGGGTTTCCTGCTGGCTTTGTTTACGCAGGGCAAGGGCCATTTCTTCACGTTCAGCTAAAGGTTTACTCAAAAAGTCCTCTTGCCAGGCCGGATTCCTCAGCATTGATCTTAATTCCTGATAACGCACATCATCCGTGCACAATATATCTCCATGCATTAATAGAAACGGGGCGTTTTCGAAATTAACTATGTGGGGTTCGTGAATGAGTGTGCAGCCACATCGCTTTGCCAGCGCCTCTCCCATTAGAAAGTCGCGGTTACCGTGCATTAGAAAAATTTTCAGGCCGTTATCTGCCTGTTGCTTCATTGAATTAAAGACGTTATTTAAACCGATTGCATCGTCATCATCACCTAGCCAGTATTCCACCAGATCGCCGAGGATATAAAGTGATTCAGCCTGTGCGGCCTGATTATTCAAAAATCGAATAAACAATTGAATAATATCAGGCCGCTCGGGTGCAAGGTGTAAGTCTGAAATAAATAGATGTTTTGCCATCTAATAAATTTTTATACCAGTGTTGCGCTATTAATAACAACCGCCTCAACCGGTACATCGCCATGTCCCATGCTGTTACCTGTTGCTACCTGTGCAATGCTATCGACTACATCCATGCCCTCAACAACTTCACCGAATACAGCATAACCCCAGCCCTGTGAGGTTGGAGCGGTATAGTTTAAAAAGTCATTATCTTTAAGGTTGATAAAAAACTGAGAGCTGGCTGAATCGGGGTCAGGTGTACGTGCCATTGCCAGGCTGCCGCGTTTGTTAGGCAGGCCATTGTCAGCTTCATTTTTAATATTGGCATTGGTTTGTTTCTGTTCCATACCTTCAATAAAACCACCGCCCTGAATCATGAAGCCGGGAATAACACGGTGAAAAATAGTATTGTTAAAAAATTCCTCTTTTACATAGGTTAAAAAGTTTTCAGCAGAAATAGGCGCTTTATCCGCATTCAGCTCGATAATGATTTTTCCGTAATTGGTATCCAGGCATATTTTATCTGACATAGTATTTACTCTTAATGTGAATGGTGATGCCTATACAGGGCTGTTTCCTGATATAAGCAGTTTTCTGCATGTAAATATGGCGTCCCCGAGACGATTCGAACGTCCGACCTACCGCTTAGGAGGCGGTGGCTCTATCCTGCTGAGCTACGGGGACAAATTTGAGCTGAATTATACCAGCCATGTCTAGGTAGTCAAAATAGTTACTTAAATTACAGGCAGTGATTAAACTAAAAAGATTAAATAATTCGTCATGCTGTTCCATTAAAAAATAATATTTGTTTAAAGGCGTATTGTGGCTAGATTAACTTTCATGTCATCCTGTTCGAGACATAAGTTGGTGATACCTGCCGGCATATAATCACAGGGCACACCGTAAAACCCTTCCTGGTGGCTCACACCCGCATTCATGTGGGTGACGGTCTTAGGCAGGCATCTCTAACTCATGTCCCTAGTCATTAACGGGACAGTAGTGATAATTCATAGAAATTTGAATAGACTGTAAGTAAAACGACGGGTTTATTTCATCAAATGGCGTTTTTGCCTGGGTCGGTTACGTCGCTCATTTCGTTTAAGGAACAGGTGAGCTTTACGCCATATATATGAATCAGGTGTGTCTTCATAGGTCATAATGTAATTCAGGCTGTGTAAATCATTTTGTGACCATTGCATGCTACGAAGTGCACTCGGCGTTCCACAGAAAAGTATCTGGTCACCGGATTTAATTGCAATATCATTTGTGGGCATTAATAACAGTTTTTGATTTCGTTTAAGCATTAAGGGAACAGCAGCTAACTGTTTTTCTCTCTGTCGAGGGTTTTGCAGTAAATTTCCTACACGAATCACCCTGCCCAGGCGTAGTACCTGGCAAAGTGCACGGGCTTCTTTTTCATTAATTTGAAGCGTCCAGATACTGGGTACTGATTCACCTAGTGCACCTATTATTCTACTAATAGTTATATTTGCCCAGGTTGGATCCTGATTTCTGGCCTTGTTTAGAAAGGCAATCATTAGAGGGGAAACTAATAAGGTGCGAATTTTACGTGCAATAATCTCACTGGGTTGCATTATTATATTAGCTTTAGTCGCTTCAAATAATTTCTCATTGGATTTTTTATTGTGTCTGGCGATAATAAATAATTCTGGATTAAGTTCCCGTGCCGTCATAATAATGGATAGATTATTTGTGTCGTTATCCGTGCCGGAAATTAAACCTACAGCTTCAGTAATACCTGCCACGGTTAATGTATGTGCATCAAAACCTGTGCCGATAATAAAATCATTTGATTTATTTTCAGGGCGACTTAGAAATGCTTCGCGTTTTTCTTCTGAGGGGTCAATAATGGTTACCTGAACATTGCTCTTAAGGAGTTGCTTGTACAGGCCACGTCCAAAGCGTCCAAAACCACAAATCACCCAATGTCCTTCCTGAACATAAATTGGACTGGTTAATAAATCGGCATCGGGTACACCGGTAAGCCAGTCATATAATAGATGCAGTGCCGGTGAGTGCATGGCCATGGCAAAAATATTTGCAAAGGTTTCAAACGGATTAACAACGAAGTCGGTGCCAAAAGAAAACATATTGCTTTCGTACTCTTCAAGTTCAGAGCGACATACAACGCAAATATCCGGGTGCAGTAATTTGCTGATGACTGCAATTTTTAAATTAGTTTCATCTGAGGCGGTTACAGCAATAACCGCAGCACATTTTTTATTCTGTAAACCAGCCTGTATTAATTTTTCAGGGTCACAGGCATCGCCTTTAAAACCGGGAATGACTAATGGGAAGTCTTCAAGGGGTAAGGTTTGTATAATTCTGTCATTCTCTTCAATAATAACCGTGTGAATGTTGCGTTCGGTTAATGCTTTTGCCAGTTCGTGTCCGGTTTCACCGAATCCGCAAATGAGTATGAAAGTATCGGGTATACGGGATAATTGTTGTGAAAACTGATTCTCTTTAAGGGCCTCGCGAAACATGGGGTCTTGCACTAATGAGATAATTTTACCTAATGAGTAAAACCAGGCGATTACGGTTAAATAAATAGTAATAAGTGCCCAGGTGCGTTGAGCATTACTCAGTGAGTATGGAATTTCGCCAAAGCCAATGGTGGTTGCGGTATAGCTAACAAAGTAAAAGGCATCAAAAAAAGACATATGCCAGGGGTTGCCCTGATCATCTATGCCCGGTGTGATTACCATACCGAGCATGGCAATGGCATAACCCATTATTAAAATAATAATGGGTACGCGCATCTGGCGCATAATGAGTGATGTCACAAGTGACATAGTTTTACCTGCGCAGTTTAGTGACGCATCATTGAAGTTTCAATGATCAGTAAAATGACGGATATAAAGTTGGCAATCATTGCGCCACCACTTAATGAAATGATGGTAGACATGGTGTCAGCAGTCATAACACTTCCCTGAATATTGACTACATAAGCCCACACAATTGAGGCTGAAATTAACTGGACTAAAGCCACAAGACTGGTTGCTAATAACATCGCGCCCATTTGAGAGCGATCACCAAATTTGAGTACAGTGGCAATCAGATTAACTATTATTACAGCGAATAATTCATATACATTATGATGGTTTGGGTTGTCGACTTCACCGGTAAAAAAACCAAAATTCAGTGTGAGTGCCATAATCATAAAAAAACTAAAGACAACTTTTTCGCGATTCATTTTATTAGCCCTTCTGTAACTTTTTTTGTTATTGCCCGTTCATTGTTATTGTAGGAATATCTACATTCTATAATAGTAGATGTTCCATCATTCGCTGATAAATTTTTGTCAGCGTAATTAAATCTTCAGCCTTAACATGTTCATTAAGTTGGTGAATCGTCGCATTGAGTGGCCCAAGTTCTAGCACCTGTGCACCTGTGGGTGCAATAAAACGTCCATCTGAAGTGCCACCAGCGGTTGATAGTTCAGTATCATAGCCGCAAATATCTTTAATTGCCCTGCAGGTAGCATTAACCAGCTCGCCTTCAGGTGTTAAAAAGGGATTACCCGATAATACCCATTGCAACTCGTAGTTTAAATTATGTTTATTGAGAATGGCCTCGACCCGCTGTTTTAACTGCTCTTCGGTCATCTCGGTTGAAAAGCGCAGGTTAAACATAATTTTGCATTCACCGGGTATTACATTGTTTGCCCCGGTGCCGGAATTTATATTTGAAATTTGAAAGCTGGTGGCTGGAAAAAATGCATTCCCCTGATCCCATTCCTCAGCGGCTAGCTCGGCAAGTGCAGGGGCTGAGGTATGAATTGGGTTTTCTGCCAGATGAGGGTAAGCCACATGCCCCTGTTTACCCAATATGGTTAAATTGCCAGATAATGAACCACGGCGTCCATTTTTTACTACATCCCCCAGATTATTTGTGCTGGAAGGTTCCCCAACCAGGCACATATCAATTTTTTCATTGCGGGCTTCAAGGTGTTCAACGACTTTAACCGTGCCATTAATTGACGGGCCTTCCTCATCACTGGTAATTAGAAAAGCAATTGAACCCTGATGATCCGGGTGTTCTGAAATAAAGTTTTCACAGGCGACAATCATTGAGGCAAGGCTGCCTTTCATATCCGCCGCGCCTCGGCCATATAAAATACCATCAATGATTTCAGGTTTAAAAGGGTGAACATTCCATTTTTCAACTGGGCCCGTAGGCACAACATCCGTATGACCAGCAAATACGAGAAGGGGGCCCGAGCCATTTTTTCGAGCCCAGAAATTGTCGACCTCTGCAAAGCGTAAGTTTTCGACTTCAAAACCCAGCTTTTTCAGGCGTTCAATCATCAAGGGCTGGCAGCCTTCATCTTCAGGGGTAACCGATGGGCGTGAAATTAAATCTAATGCGAGTTGTAGGGTGGGGTCGTTTTCTAAATTTGCCATGTAGGGTATCAATTAATAATGAGTTGTAAATTATAAAGCATTCGTCAGTAAAATCATGTAAAGAAATTTCATAATATGGAAAATTCATGTCTTCGACAAACATCTGTTGAATGGGCTGCCCAGGCCATTAATAAATCATTCTGGGCAGGCGAGTGTTATCTGGCATGAGACAGGAAGAAAGAACTTATCAGGCGGCAGTGCGTGCAATAGCTTATAAATAGATACGTAAATCTATTGTTTGCGGATATTGAAAGGATATACCTGAAAAGTCGCTGTTCGTTTTTTCAATAATATTTGGTGAATCACTCCGAAACAGTCATTAGATTTTCTGTCTGATGCTATATTACATTACATTAACCACTATATTTAACAATAGGCACTCAATGCCGTCTAAAATACACACTTTAAGTCAGCGACAACAAATTGGTCTTCTTTTGGGGCCTGTACTATTTTTCATTTTACTTGCGCTGCCTCAACCCGCTGATATGCCCGATAACAGTATGCAAGTCGCAGCAGTAGCCGTGCTTATGGCCACATACTGGATGAGTGAAGCCATACCGATTCCTGCCACCGCGCTCATGCCTATTGTGCTATTTCCCTTGCTGGGAATAATGGACACCGCCAAAGTTACGCTGGCTTATGGCAATCATTTAATTTTTCTTTTTATGGGCGGTTTTCTTATTGCAGTGACCATAGAAAAATGGCAATTGCATAAGCGAATAGCACTGCGTACTATTCTGCTTGTTGGGGTGTCATCCAATCAGATTATTCTCGGTTTCATGCTGGCCACCGCATTTCTGTCTGCATGGATCAGCAATACCGCCACCGCCATGATGATGGTCACTATCGGACTTGCCGTTATTAAACAGGCCGAATCCAGCAGCACTAAACAAAACGACAACTCAGCCTTTGCTTCAGCGCTGATGCTGGGCATTGCATATTCTGCATCTATTGGCGGCATTGCCACGCTTATCGGCACACCACCCAATGCCATTCTGGCCGGTGTGATTGAGTCCACTTTCGGTTACAGTATAGGTTTTACTGAATGGATGAGTTTTGGCGCGCCGCTATCCCTCATTATGCTCGGACTGTGCTGGTTTTATCTCACTCACGTCGCCTTTCAGGCTGAATTTGATGAGCTGCCCGGAGGCAAACAAAGCATACACCGTCAACTAAATGAACTGGGCCCCATGTCAGCTGCAGAAATAAAAGTACTGGCTGTTTTTATCATGGTTGCTGTGGGCTGGCTAATTCGTGGCCTGTTTGATATTCAGGCACTGGAGTCCGTCAAAGATTCCAGCATAGCCATGGCCGGTGCCCTGTTATTATTTATTATTCCAGCGGATTTTAAAAAAGGTGAATACCTGCTCGACTGGCACACGGCAAAAAATATCCCCTGGGATATTATGATCTTATTCGGTGGGGGCTTTGCATTAGCCGGAGGTTTTGCCAGCAGCGGCCTGACTGAGTGGATAGCCGGTCAGCTGATCGCTTTGCAGGGCATGAATTTAATTATCATTGTGTTCATGATTGTTCTACTGGTTATATTTTTAACAGAAATCACATCCAACACCGCAACATCATCACTGCTGCTGCCGATTATGGGTGCTTTTGCAATTGCTATACAGGTGCACCCATTAAATCTAATGGTTGCCGTAGCTCTTTCTGCTTCCTTCGCATTTATGCTACCCGTCGCCACACCACCTAATGCTATTGTGTTTAGCAGTCGACAAGTCAGCATACCGCAAATGGCTCGTACCGGTTTATGGTTGAATATAATTAGTAGCGTATTGATTACTTTGTTTGTGATTTTTTACTTGCCGAGGATATTTGAGTTATAAGACTTTAAAAATTAAATCAAGTCATTCCAATCAGATAAGCAGTGCGATGACTGATTCCGTACAACTCCTAATGGTACTAATCAAAGATCAGGCGTAAAAATCACGGAAAGAATTAAATTGAAGATGAGATTTCTATTGGACATAATAGGGAGACTTATGAAGTGAAAGTTAGTTTCTTAAAGTAGTATCCGGATTATTTATAAATCAAAACACTGCTGTCCCGTTAAAAGAAATTAGTTTCTGTTGAAAGCGCATTGCTATGTGATTAACGAACGTTTCACTCTGACCGAGACATGAGTTGATCGAATTATATAGATCACTACTACGCAACATATATATTTCTTTGTAATGCGCCTGATTTATTAAGCAATGAAATTACGGTTGAAAGTATTATAAAAATTTACGTATCTGATGTTTCAAATAAAAAGGTCGTTTTAAGTTTTGAGTATAAAGGAGAAAAAGAAAGCAGTGTAATTACCCTGCCTGAGTTTTTAGATGATCGGTATGAGAAGCATGCCTTAATTATAGCTGAACTGGATTATAAATTTCATTATCACACAAGTTGCACTTATGCCTGGACAAGGTCGCTTCAAGAAGAGAGAGATAAGCTAATTCATGAAATTAGAAATTTAGATAGCTTACCACCCAGTTCACTTGTTGGTTTTGCTGAGAATGCAAGGAGTGTCGCAAATAATTTTTTGGGTGAGTACAGCGAGCTTTATGCGTATTGTAACAATGGTAGTAAGCTGGGGAGTTTTACCAGTGCATAACTTAACATAAAAATTAATTAAACGATGTTTCATTTATCTCAATTAGGAGCACGTCTTTAATATTCAATGTTAGAGAGAGTGCAGATTTTTTGCCAGATAATTCAGAAACAGCCTTGTCTTAGATGGCATATGTGTTTGCTTTGGAAAAACAGCGTAGTAGCCAAACTCTTCTAATTGGTAGTCGGGCAATAGCTGTACAAGATGACCATTATTTATATCTTTTTTAATGCTAAAGTATGCCATCATCGCCACACCTTGACCGGCTAAAGCCAGAGACCTGAGCCCACTGACACAATTAACTGTCGTTCTGTGGTGTAGTCGTGCCGCATAGCTTCGATTTTTCTTTTTAAAACGCCATGCAGTGGGTGAAGGTAATTGTGTGAAATGTATGGCCTCAAGATTTTTTAATTGACTTACTTTAGTTGGTTGGCCTCCGTGTTTCTCTAGATACTCAGGTGAGGCTACGATACACATAGGTGATGATAATAGTTTTTTAGCGACTAAATCGCTGTCACTTAACCAGCCCGCTCGAATAGAAATATCAACACCTTCTGCCACGGTATTATTGATTTTATCATCCATAAGCAAATCGACTTTAAGTTCAGGATAAAGCTGTAGAAAGTCGCGCACAATTGGCACCACAAATTCTGAACCAAAGAAAATTGGGCAGGCTAGCCTTAATGTTCCACTGGGCTGGCTTTGATGTTGCCTTAACTCATTAAGCGCAAACTCCGACCTCTCCATAATTTTGCAGCAATGCTGGTAAAAGGTTTTACCGGCCTCTGTAAGGCTGAGTTGACGTGTAGTTCTATGTAGTAATTTTGCATTAACGTCTTCCTCAAATAATGAAATTTGCTTGCTGATGACTGACTTGGTTTTACCAAGTTGGATCGCCGCTTTTGAAAAGCTACCCGCTTGAACCACGCTTACAAAATATTCCATACGTTTTAGGTTATTCACACTTGATCTTCTTTTAAATAATGAAGGCTTAATAATAGGGGAGGCATTATACACACACTGTTCGTTTTTAGTAAACAGTGTGTTACAAAATAGCGGTATTGTTTGTTTATTCTGACACATTAGACTGGGTTTACACAATAACTCAAGTGAGATGTATGATTATGATGCCCTATTTAACTCAATTCGCCCGCGTTATAGCGATTAGCCTGATCTTTTTTTACTCTTCTTTAGGCCTGGCAGCACCTTCAAATACTAAGGTACAGAGTATAAAAAACCTTATCGTAGATTTAGCGGTCTTCCCAGAGGGTATAGGCTATGATAGCTCTAGCAAGCTCTTCTATGTGGGGTCATTAACAAGTTCGACAATATATCAAGTTAATCTTAAAGGCGAAATTCAACCATTTTTTACAGATCCTCAGCTTATTTCATCTGCTGCAGTGCAGGTAGACAAGGACAATCAAAGACTTTTAGTTGCAAGTCTCGATTTGGGAGTCAGTAAATACTCGGGCAATGCCAGTAAATCCAAACTTGCTGGACTGGGTGTCTACTCTTTGAAAACGGGTAGAAAAATTCATTATGTTAATCTGGCAAAAGACTTGCCTGGTGCGCACCTGGCAAATGACATAGCGGTAGATAGTCAGGGTAATATTTATATCACCGATTCGTCATCACCCCATATCTATAAAATAGATAATAATTATCGCACCAGTTTATTTCTGAATGATGCAGAATTTACTGGCAAAGGCTTTAATTTAAATGGCTTGGTTTATCATAAAGATGGCTTTTTAATTGCTGCCAAATACAACTCGAATAGTCTTTACCGCATTCCTGTTGATGACCCAGCTGCGTTTAAAAAAATTAAACTCAATTATTCCTTAACAGGACCAGATGGTTTAATTTTGCTTTCTGAAAGTGAATTAGCTGTGATTCAAAATATAAATGGCGGTAAAGTATCCGTTATAGAATCAACGGATAAATGGTCAAGCGCTAAGCATATTAACTCAACTATATTAGATAATGCATATCCAACATCAGGCGTTAGATTAGGTGATGGGGTTGCCGTAATTGATGGACATATAAACCAGCTGTTTTCAGATAAGTCTAATGGAGTCAAAAGTTTTTCAATTATATTTTTAAATGGCCTGTAATTTTGTCTTTGTAGGCACAACTTAAATTTTTAGAAAAACTTGACAGAGTCAAAAAGCTAAAAACAGGGTTCAAGTTGTATAATCATAAACTAAATCAGGCGTCACTTTGCTTTGTGTTTTCTGAATATTAATTAACCTTTAAATAAAAACTAAAATCGGAGTATGCATGTTCACATTGTATGGAAACGGTCAAGCTCGATCATTCAGAGTTCTTTGGGCATTGGAGGAAGCTAATGTCGAATATATTTACCACACTGTTAATTTCGGAAGCGGGGATGGGCCTTTAGGAGCTTTGAGTGAGGAATATAAAAAAATAAATTTTCAGGGTAAGGTTCCTACTTGTGTTGACGGGGATACGGTGTTAACGGAGAGTGCTGCGATTATCAACTATATTGCAGCACTATACCCAGAGGAAAAATTGGCACCATTAGATGATGTAAAATTGAGATCACGATATGATGAGGTCTGTTTTTTTGTGTTATCAGATTTGGAGCAGCCTTTGTGGTCAAATGGCAAGCACCAGTTTGCTCTACCTGAAGAGCGTCGGGTTCCTGAAGTGCTGAATACGACCAGGTGGGAATTTACTCAATCATTAAGGGCCTTAGAACAATTTCTTCAGGGGAAAAAATATATTGTAGGTAGCTCTTTTTCAATGGCAGATATTTTAGTTGCGCATACTCTTAATTGGGCAATTAATTTCAACTTTGAAATGCCCGTTGAATTGCAGGAATATAAGGATAGGATGTATGGAAGGCATGCGTGTAAAAGAGCGTATAAAGCGTCTTTGGTGGTAGATGACTGACATTATCTGAGAAATAGTGCTTACTTAAGGCCAATTAAACATAAAATAACTGCCGCAGGGACGCAGAGAACACGAAGTTTTTTGATTTACCTTACAAATGCTTTTGTTTTCTTTGTGCTCTCTGCGTATCGGTAGAAAATATTTTAATATTATGAGAGTTTAGGTGTTTGGTGTTTAAGCTTAAGTAGGTGGCAGGTAATTTTAGAACAATATTAACAACGTAATAATATACAGTATTTTAGTGACCATAAATTTTCTAAAGTGGATGTTCAAAATTATTCAAACTTTGCTACATAGACGCAGAAAACTAAGAGAGCAAAATATTGTGTCAAAATATTGCGTAGGGTGGATCAAAAAACGATTATTATTCTTCTGTGTTATCCGTATCTTTGTGGTAAATATTTTGATTTAAAAATAATTAATCAGGCAGATAAAACCAAAGTATTATTCGCGATATGTGAGAATGCCTATGATGCTTAATTTCTTTTTTATAATCTTAATGGTGTTTATTAAAGCATATGGATGTTGATAGATGAAGCGTAATACCGTACAATTAGCCAGGGTTAGTATTTAAAATAACAATAATAAAATTCTCTTTATAATGAAGCACATTAACACGGTTTTCAGGGATCAATTCGGTACACGCTATCAGGTTATCGCCAGTGCTCTGGAATCGCCTCACCCCGCTGTCGAGCGTATGACTTTTTTCTGCCCCGAACTTACTCAACGCTTTATGCGTGATCTGTGTGTACCGGTTAACTTCTGGCGTAAGTTTTTGGTGCTTGATGACCGTGGTGGTTATTTGCGGGGGCTAAATGATTGCGAAACACTTAGTTTAGTCGTTAATTTTTTGATTCATGGTCGTGCTAAGGTGTACCAAGGTGTACCGCTTTCCTGATTTGAATAAAAAGGCAATTCGTAATTATGCGGGTGCCGCATTTAACTTTTTCAAAGGCCCGAATCTTTACCCCTGTAATTTAAGTCCATTGAGGTTTTTAAATGAAAATGAAGCCGTAAAACTGGTAACAAGTTTTAATGTATCTACTACTAAAACATGGCATGACATACTAAAAGTAAAAGGCGTTTTGCCTGACGGGGTTAGTCCGGAGAAAACTTCTCTTGCAGGTTACCAGGCCATCGTATTGAAACTAATGCTAAGCCGTGAGTTGCTCGTTTATAAAACTAAAGATAACCCTGCTCCTCCTAAATCACAGGATAGTGATCAGTTAGAAAATAATCAGAACAATCCTGGAAATAGACCGGCACACCTGATGCCACCACCACCACCTAAAGGTCCGGTGCATGTGGTTGACGCAAACAAAGTTAAAGCTAACCAGGAGGAATCCTGTGAAGAACTGGATAAGTGTGAAGTAAACGATAAACAAAAAGCTGCGGATGAAATGGGAATGCGGCCTGATGATCTGGATGCAATAACAAATGTATGTGAGGAAAATAATGCAATTATTTCCTTTCGTGACACCAATAAAGATTGTTTAAAGCATTTCGATAATGGAATTAAATCTAAAGGAGTTGATGTAAGCACTAAAACATTTAAAGCCGAGTGTTTGCCGGATAGTCATAAAGATTTAGCAGGGCTTGTCTCTAATTTGGATAAAATGCCAGCAGATGGAACGGTTCTATCCGGTAAGGATTTGATACCCTATGTTGATGCAGGTGGTGGTTATCTCACGGGTGATTATGACATGCATGATATGATTGATGCCACGACAGGTGAGCGAATTATTGGTGAATCCAAAAGGGATAAGAAACTCAGGGAGAAAGTGAATGAAGAAATAAATGGGCCAGACAGAATCAAGCATGGTGCGCAGGCAAACTATAGGGATTACTGTAAAGAGAAAAAAATTAACCCCAATACCGAACTACTTCAACCCGACCCGCCTGTCACTGTTATAGATGGAAAGACTCCCGCCACAATTTATCGTATTGAGAACGATGAACAGCTCCTGAATATGTATAACTGTAAAGGCACAGAAGTTCCAGAAAGCTGGAATGTTCAGGCAAGGAATTAGGTTCAATAATGACTATTGGCAAATGTATTGATGAGTACTGGCAAAGTAAAAGGCGTCAGGAGCTGGTTGATCAATATTGGGCAGAAACGAGCTACTTAGGTCCCCAGGCAAGGAAATCAATCCCGAAAGAAATACGAAAAAAGCACAGTAAACGCTGGGATGAAGTTATTGATATCTACAATGAAGAGATTTCCCCTGTAGAAGTGAGTCGTTGTCCTATCTGTGATGAAAAGCTGTATTATGAGATGGATGCGCTGGGATTAGATAGCCCCTGGTGGAATGTTGGTTACCCAGAAGAAGACAAACCTAAACTTCAGGCCTGCTCCCATTTCAGAATCCTGTTAGGTGCAATTGACTTTCATGGCCGTGACCCAGTTGAATCCCACTGTCATCCCAATAACCGTGGCAGGAATATCCAGCCCGGCCCCGGTGTGCCCTTTGTTGTACCCCATACACTTCTCAGCAGCCCCGATATGATTGCAGTTATATCAAGCTTTAAATCTGCCCCTGGTGATACCTATTACCCAATTGCTTATTTCAGCAAATCACCGGTTAGTCCCGGTGATCTGCACCAGCCATGGGCCAGGGAAACCCTGAAAGTTTATAATGGTGCAGGTGAGCATAAAGGCTGGACCCGGGCAAATTACAAATGGGATTTTGATTTACAGTCCTGGATAAATAAGAAAAAAGTAGCCTGGATTAACCCCGGTGAAAACGAACTAACTACCGATGGCGTATGTCCATATGTCAATATTCAAGGCATTCAAAAGCCTCAACTAATTGAGCAAGGACTGATTAAAACGCTTCATTTGCCTGATGGCGCATAAAATTTATAAGTTAAGCGCTATATATCTGATATTACAGTATAAAACCGACTATTATTTGTAAACCTCCCCCGCGACTTTAAATTAATACCACGGCAAACATCATGACTAGCCATAATGAAAACGCGCCCTCTTTACTAAAGAGGGCGCTGGCAAGCTCAAAACTCACGATATTTCAACGGGTTATGTCTTAACTTACTGGCAGTGAGTCTGATCCTGAGCTATCCCCACGAATATTTTTGAAAAGAAAAAGTATATCATCCGTAAATGGCAGTTCCTGCGCACCCATACGCCCATTGCGTTAGTACTTCCTTAGTACGTCAACGTAAATCACACAAATTTCAGGCATAGCGCCTGTGGTGTATTACAGCTGAAAAGGTCATCCGACTGTCCTAAAACGAATGCCTGTAAGGCTCAAAAAATAATCTCATATTCCTCCGAAAGTGTATTGCAGTCCGGCCCCTGAGAAGGCAAAATAATCAGCCATTCTATCTTTACGAATATTATGCCCGAATCTTTAACTTACCCTACCAGCAGCGACTATCAGGTTGCCGATGCACCAACCAACAAATTGAAAGTACCCCCTCACTCAATTGAAGGTGAGCAGGCGGTGTTGGGTGGGCTTATGCTGGATAAGCGTGCCTGGGAGCAAATTGCTGACCGTATTACCGAAGAAGATTTTTATCGTCATGATCACCGCCTTATCTTTCGTAGCATCG
>Ga0316207_10000993_pt1 | contig 38626 bp, 37 predicted proteins | sample 6weekpyrite_MG_FD_204943 | JGI IMG/M metagenome (GOLD analysis project Ga0316207, IMG submission 204943) | Microbial mat bacterial communities from mineral coupon in-situ incubated in ocean water Damariscotta River, Maine, United States -... | ecosystem: Environmental > Aquatic > Marine >... | reverse complement strand
CGGCTGATTGGATAAAGCCATCGGACAGGCCGCCAAGCTGATCGGCATTGAGATAGAGCACATAGCTTTCTTCATCATGCAGAACATTATTGGCAAAGGCGGTGTGAAGCTCGGCCAGGCGGCCATTGATGGCGGCATAGCGTGTCGCGGCTTCGCCTTCCAAGGTGGCACCATTGCGGGCAAAGCCGTCATAGGTCAGCTGAACCAGGCGCTGTTGATCTGGGCGCAGACCGGCCATTTCCTCGCCTTCATAAACGGCGCGAACGCGGGCAAACAGCGCTTCATTCTGGGTAATTTGCGAACGGAAGGCGGACAGCTGCGGAGCCATTTCGGCCTGAATGGCGCGAAATTCCGGTGTAGACATGTTCGATGACCAAATCCCCCAATAGGTAAAGATACGGCCCAACTCTTCGCCGGTGCGTTCCATCTCGACAATGGTGTTTTCAAAAGTGGCCGCGTCGGCATTATTGGCGATGGCCTCGACTTCAGCGAGATTGATCGCCATGCCTTCTTCCAGGGCCGCTTTCAGATCATCAATGCTGGCGGCATCAAAATTGGGAACACCCTGAAACGGGCCGGTCCATTCGGCCATCAGCGCATTGTCTGATTGCGTGGCCTCAGTGGTGGTCGCGCTGGTGTCGGCATCCTCACCGGATTGCGGCGTGCAGGCAGCGGCAAACAAGGCGGCGGTACTGGCTGTGATCATCAATAGTGTACGCATGGTGCGTCTCCCCCGGAAAAGCAGGTCAAATAACGGAAGCGCACACCCTAGCGGCACAAGTCGCTTGAGAAAAATCAAGTTTCAGTAAGGTTGGGATACACCCACCCCAAAAATTCCCGCATTTTAACCACTCGCTAACCCTTTTGCCGCGCTGTGGCCGTATTCACGCGTTTAAATAGCGTCATTGTGCACCATCGGGAGTTTTGCCATGCGTTTCCTTGCCAGATTGATCGCCATGTTGGCCCTCGCATTTACAGGACCTGCGATGGCTCAGGACACACAGGAGCAGCCCGATTACGGCCAGCCGAGCGAATATTCCGAGCCGATCGACAGCTATTCGCAAGATGAGATTACCGATGCCGTCACCGATTTTTTTGGCGTAACCGCAGAAGCCGCTGCCAGTGTGATGGAGCGGGTGTTTTCCGATCTGGGCCGCCCGGTAGGCTATATCGCCGGGGAGGAAGTGGCGGGTGCCGTCGGCATTGGCCTTCGTTATGGCGAAGGCTATCTGACAATGAAATCTGGTGAACGGGTCAAGGTGTATTGGCGCGGCCCGTCTGTGGGTTGGGATGCAGGCGGCAATGCCAGCCGGGTATTTGTGCTGGTGTATAATCTGGATGATGTCGACCGGCTGTATCAGCGTTTTCCGGGCGTGGAAGGCACGGCCTATCTGGTCGCCGGCATGGGGGTGAATTATCAACGTGCTGACGAGATCACGCTGGCCCCGATCCGCTCGGGCGTTGGCCTGCGTGCGGGAGCCAATATTGGCTATCTGGCCTATTCACGCCGCAGGGCCTGGTTGCCGTTTTAGGTCTGACACATGCAAATTCGACCCGCAGACACGGACGATTATGCAGGGATTGAAACAGTTCTGAAATCCGCCTTTCCTGATCCTTCGGAAGCACAGCTTGTTGTCAGCCTTCGTGCGGCTGATGCCGATACGCTGGAGCTTGTCGCCGAGAAAAAGGGTGTGGTCTGCGGCACTTTGATGTTTTCCCCGGTTACGGCAAAGGGCGAAACCGGGACAGAAACCTACGGGCTTGGACTGGGCCCGCTCGCTGTGTCTCCCGATCAGCAAAACCAGGGCATCGGGGCCGCTTTGGTCGATGCCGGTCTGGACTATATCAAAACTCTGGGCGCACCGTTTTGTGTGGTGCTGGGCGATCCGGATTATTATGTTCGTTTCGGCTTCGAAACGGCTGCAAAGCTCGGCATTTACTGGGACAAAGATGAAGACGGGCAATTTGCCAAAGCCTTCCAGATACTGGTTTTCAACCCGGCAGCCCTGCCCGTGCAAAAAACTGTCATCCACTATCATGCGGCTTTTGATACAGTTTGAAGGGGCCGGGACCTTGACGGGAAAGGTCCCTCTTTTACGCCCAGACCACGAAGTGCCATACTGACAGCAGATATTTTACAAGAGGGGAATGAGCATGGAGGAACAAACACTCAGCGGATTGGTGCTTCTGATCAGTATTGGCGGATTGTTTGTTCTGGTTCTGGCCCGCCAGCTTCCCCTTCAGTTTCTGGGCCGGATTTTTGCCCCCTTGTTCAAACCCATCGCCCGCCTGCTGGGCATCAAGTCGATCCCGCGCGCCACACCGGGTAATATTCGCCCCGACCATATGGGCCCCAGCGCTTGGGCGGCCCTGTCACGCGCGGCCCGAAACCAAACCGAAACCGAGATGGCTTTGGGCGAAGGCTTTGAGCATGAAAAGAGCCATCTGAAACATAATGGCCTCTTGTTTCACTGGACCAGCGTCGTGGTGGGTTACATTCAGGTTCCATCTGAGCTGACGCGTGAGGTTGCCGAAGACTATTACAAGCAAGGCTCTGAATTTTTGAACGGGCGGGTCAAGATCATGGCCAGTCCGCAAAATCTCTATGAAGATGAAGAAGGCGCGTTGATTGCCGGATATTTCCCGGCCGATCATGGCAGCCTCTATTTGCTCAACGAGATGCGCAAGACCATCAATTCCAATGTGCGCAAGCTGACCGTGGTTTTCTCGGCCATTATGGCGACCGTTTTGATCCTCAATCTGGTGTATAATACCGGCGAGATTTTCAACCTTCATGGTTGGCTCGGTTTGACCGGAGCGATCCAGTTGGGCCCGGTTGAAATCGACGCAATGGACTTCAATCAGGCCGCACTGGGTGCTATATCGATGGCCCTTGGCGCGTTTGCCATGTGGATTATCTACTATGTCGAATACGTGCCCTATCAGCGTAATAATTTCCGGGAGTTGGCCAATTTCATCACCCGATATCTTGCCCGCCTAAACGATCATTTCCGCACCGCTGAAGGTCAGGCCAAATCGGTCACGGTGGGCCAGGAAACCGACGCGTCCAAATTTGCCCACTCAGCGCGCAAATGGCACGCCAATGTGTTGTGGATCGCGATGCGGATCTTTTTTATCGAGAGTTTCGTGCGCAATATCATGTTCCAGATGCTGAGAAATTCGGGCTATTATCTGGTCTTTGTCCCGGTGTTATTTACCGCGGTTCTGGCCGGGCTGAATATCTTCCTGTCGGACACAACCAGCTTTGATGTCGGGGCCCGACTGGCCGATCTGGGCGTGGTATTCTATCTGCTGTTTTTCGCCCTGATTGCGCTTTACGCCCATTTTTTACGCCGGGCGATGACCAGTATTGACGAGATTAATCAGGATGAATGGATCGGCTTTGACAGTTTGATGCTGGAAAATGTGCTGGGCGGCATTGTCGGCAAATACGCCGAAGATGTCGGCTATTGGAAAAACCGTATTGGCGGCAGTTTCTGATCAAGTCTTTGCAGGACCTCTAAAAGAGTTTCCAGCTTCGGCCCGTTGAACTCCCCCAAGGGTTGCCATCTGGAATCACACAGGCGAGTATTTGATTTCTCCGCGACTTGTCGCGTTCGACCGAAATTCAACTGCTAACAAGCCGAATGGATCGAACAATGCGTATAACGGTACTTGTTTTGGCTCTGTTTGCGCTGATCGTTTGGTTCGGTGCACCACGCGCGTATCACGAGTACCACTTGCATCAGGGTCAAACACTTTTCTACGAAGACACGCTCACCGCAGAGAGCCACTTTGAACAGGCGTCGTCGGTCAATATTCGCAATCCGTGGTCACATATCTACCTTGCTCGTATCATGATGACACGGGATGATCTTGATGAGGCCGAAGCCCAACTCGCCCTTGCGTTTGGGAAACTCCCATCCAACTCTGATTTCGATAGAACAGTGCTTCACAATGAATCGGGAAAGCTCGCTCTACTGAAAGCTGAGTACCAGGAGGCATTAGTCAGTTTCACCCAAGGATTGGAGCTGATTGAACGCCTTCGCATGGAACCTAATCCTTATCTGGATTTATCCGAGGATGCGGCTATCAGTTCATTGAACATCTCAAGAGCACTGCGGCGACTTGGGCGACTAGACGAGGCGCTTGAAATGGCTGAACATTCGTTGCGAGAAAGAGAGGCGTTAGTTTCTCCGCCATTCAGTTCTATTCAGGCCTTTTCTTTCCGCGGCGACCTAGTTCGAATGCGGGCTGTCGCGCTGAGCGACATAGGGGATATTCTTGTGGACCTTGGGCGTCCCAATGAAGCTCTTGAGCGATACCACGAGTCCTTTCTACAATATGGCATAGCGAGCAATTCTGGTGCTCCAACAAGCCAAGCAAGGCGAGATCAGGCAGGTGTTCGATGGGACATAGCTCACGTTTATCTTGGGCTTAATGATATAGAAGCCTCGCTCGAGGCATTTCTCTCCACGCTCGATTTGATGGAGAGCGTCATCGAGCGAAACCCCAATTATCCCAATATTCAGTGGCACCATTCACAGCTAATCTTTGAAACTGTAGAGCTATTCAAAGATGATCTCGATCTGGAGGGTTTTGATCATTTTCAATCGAATTACTTGGACGGCACAACGAACCGATCAGCGAATGATCACTACGCGATTTGGGCTCATATGTTTGCAGGTGACCGGTTCGCCTCAATAAGCCAACCGGAATCCGCACTCCAAGCATTCGAACTCGCTCTTGAGAAAGCCGAAAACCGAGCAGCTGAGTATCCAGAAGAGCCCGCGCTCAGACGAGAAATCTGGTCCGCCCACCTTCGAGCGGCCGATCTCGAACTCCCTCAATCGAGCGAACATGCTGGTGCTGCTCTAACGCTTCTTGAGACTCTTCGCGATGAAGGTCACCTCCCCTTGGATGATGAACAATACATAGAGGTCGCAAGGGGTCTGCTCGAAGACGTTTGAGCCTAGGTTCAAAACAGTGAACTTTCACATTTTATTCTAATTAATGTGACCGGATATAAGGGCTCATCAACTTACCGCCTAAGACTTGGTTTCACTGGCAAACAGAGATCTATCCGTTTTGTCTGACAGCCGCCCCACAGATCGATGACTAATGACCCCCGGCAGAAAATGGGCCGAGACGCCCGTGACTATCATGACCGCCCTGATTGTGACTGCTTTGGCCATGGCCGCCCCGCCGATGATGGTCGGATGAGCCACGACGTCTGCGCGGATGGTCACGCTCCGACACTTCTTGTGCTTCCGGAGTGATACAGTCTGTACAAATTGCTGCCACGCCAGCGCGAACCTCGGAAATTCGGATGGCCAAATCATGGAAACGATCTTGGCTGTCGCCCCACATCCCCGCTGAAACCCTACAGGCACCTTCTGCGAAGTTATTCTGGTTCATGCACTGATTATAGGCCCGGCACGATTGGACCACCGCATCATAGGAGCCATCCAACTCGGCCTCGAACTGCTCCACCAGATAAACCGCATTGGGCACCTGCCCATCATTGGGTTGACCATAAGCATGGGGTGAGCGACGGCTTCTGTCGGGTAATGCCCCGGTGGGCCGAGTATTATGAAGCAGGACCTGGTTTCGGATAGACGTCGACATGGACAACCAGCGATCATGATCTTCTTCATAGGACGTGGCCGAACACATGCTGCGCGGCACCACATCGACGCCTGTCGTTGCATCGACAGCCGGGACGACGCCGCGAAGGAAAGTGTGCTCATGAGAATTGCCGTGATTTGTAGCGCACCCGGCAACGATCAGGGCGGACATCCCGATAGCAAATTTCTTCATAATCAACTCCCTTTTATCAATGGACGACGCCTCTAAATCAGGGCGTGTCATAGTCATTTTCCTGTTGTGAATAGAAGCTTTCGAGATAACAGCCCGGCAGGGCGACCTCTTCAAACGGCAAATTGTTTTCTTCCGCCAGACGTCTTTGCTCTAGGCGCCCTTCAGCCTCCAGAAGACGGGCCTGCCAAGCCTGATAGAACTGGTCATCTGAGGCTTCCGCCTGACGGCCCAGATAGGCCGCGATAGCGTCCCAGCGCTCCGCCGGATTGCCTCCGGTGCCCATATGACTCCTGAGTGATTGGGCCCGTGTATGACCCAGCTCAGCCGCCTGACGCAGATAGCTGTCCGCGCGCTCCGGGCTTTCAACCAGACCGCACAGACGATAGCTGCCCTGAACCGTGCCCGTTCCGTAAATCAGGGCGAGGTTGAAATTCGCCTCGCCATGACCGCGCATGGCTGCAATCTCCAGCCACTCCGTGGCCATATCGACATTGAGATTAACCCCCAGTCCGGTGGCAAACATGATGCCCAATAAATTCTGGGCCGAGGCATCGCGGGCGGTCACTGCCGCATGGCATATCAGATCAACGGTTTCCTGCGGATTGAGCGCTCCGGTCTGATCAAAGCCCATATCGGATTGAAAATCACGCACAGCCCGGCGCGTCATCGGTCCGTATTCCCCGTCCACATCATCGGAATAATAGCCCAGCGCCATCAGCGCGTTTTGCCGGTAATTAAGATCGATGATCTCACCTTGAACATCTGCACGGTTATATCCATTGGCGATCCGGCGCAGGCTGGCCCCATTGGTCGGGCATGTCTGGGCAAGAATTGCGCTTTGCAAACGCTGGTGAGCTTGCAGGGAAGATTGGGCCCCGCCGCCCGCCGAACCAATGTTCAGCGCCACATTCCAGGCCGATTGCGCCAACTGACTCAGCCCCATGGCCTGATAGGCGTCACCGGCCCGCAGCCAACACCGGGCGATATCGGCTTCATGGGCTTGTCCGGTTTGGCTGAAACAAATCTCGGCTGCAGATTCAAGGCCTACAGGATAGGGCTCAAGGTCGAAGGGGTCGATTGAAGAGCTTGACGAAGGCGGTGAAGGAGGTTGGCTTTGTTCGCTCTCATCCGATGCTGATGCGTTCTGGCCTGAAGCGCTTTGGGACGATGAGCCCTGGGATGGGGTCAGACCTGACACTGAATTTGGTCCGATAACGGCTGGAAGAGATGTTTGCTGCTGACCCGGTGGTGACATCAAGCTGGTCGCAAACTCTACCGATTGCTCCGCCTGCTCTTCGACCTCACAGACACGTTCGGCGCAATAGCCCGCGCGATAGGATTTCATATGGGTATAGGACAACAAGGCAACCAGCCCGGCGACAGCCAGAAGCGTTGCAAATGATTGCGCCAAAAAAGCCGTGATCCGTTCCAGAGACACGTGGTCAACACCCCTCTCCCGAGCGACTTCAAAAGAAAAGTCGCGGCGGTTATCAGCCCCCCAAGGCATATTGGTATCAGAATAGACCTGCGGCTTGTCTCCTGTCACACGTTAAGGGCGCGTTTTCCCCAAATTCGTGAATTTTAGTCAAAAACCAGGACAGAATTCCCCGCATAGTTGTTTAATGGGGACTCAATTTCGCTTTGAGCCTGTGAAATTCAGCTAACTCGCGATTGAAAACGAATCACTTCTACCTAAAAGTGAATTATATTCACGTACATAGCTTGGAAAGCGTCCAGATTGAGAGACGCGAGATGGTAAAATGTATAGATATTTTCAATATAAACAATTGATTTAATTGATTTGACCAATTTAATGCCCTAGTCGTATATCTTGTCCATCCAGTGGCTCGGGGAAAGATATCGGGGTCATGCTTGCTCAATTCAAAAAGGACATGGAAATGAAAACCAGGACAAAGTTTCTGTTGTTTGTATCTCTTTCATCGCTAGCTCTCGGCCTTTCAGCCTGCTCTCAGGGTGAGGACTCTTCTACGCAAGATGAGCAAATCATTACCTCGCCGGATCACAGCCATGATGCTGTCACTCAAACGGGTACCGCTTCCAGCGAGGCGCGCTCCAACGATTTTTGGTGGCCCGAGCAACTTGACCTGTCAGAGCTTAGAAATAACGAGATAACCCGGTCCAATCCCTTCGGTGAAGACTTCGACTATGAAGCCGCTTTTGAAAGCCTTGATCTTGAGGCGGTCAAAAGCGACATCCAAGACGTCATGACCACATCCCAAGACTGGTGGCCTGCCGATTATGGACATTATGGCCCCTTTTTCATTCGCATGGCCTGGCACAGCGCCGGAACCTATAGAACACTTGACGGACGCGGTGGTGCCGGCGGAGGCCAACAACGCTTCGAACCCCTCAATAGCTGGCCAGACAATGGCAATCTCGACAAAGCCCGGCGCTTGCTATGGCCCATTAAACAAAAATACGGCGAAAGCATTTCCTGGGCCGATTTGATGATACTGGCCGGAAATGTCGCCATGGAAGATATGGGCTTTGAAACCCTCGGATTTGCCGGTGGCCGCGAAGATGACTGGCAGGCTGAACTGGTCAATTGGGGACCGGAAGCCGACATGATGGCCGATGAACGCTTTCACGGTGACCGGGAGCTTCAACGCCCGCTGGCGGCGGTGCAAATGGGTCTGATTTACGTCAATCCGGAAGGCCCCAACGGTGTCCCCGATCCTCTGCTTGCCGCTCATGATATACGTGAAACCTTTGGCCGCATGGCCATGGATGATGAAGAAACCGTGGCCCTGATTGCCGGGGGGCACACCTTCGGAAAGGCGCACGGGGCTCACAGCCCTGGCGATTGCGTCGGCGCTGAACCGGCCGCCATGGGGGTAGAAGCTCAGGGCATGGGCTGGAATAATTCTTGTGGAACCGGAAATGGTGCCGACACAGTGACCAGTGGCCTGGAAGGGGCCTGGACGGCGACGCCGACACAATGGACGACACAGTTCTTTGAAAACCTGTTTGGTTTCGAATGGGTGTTAAGCCACAGCCCGGCTGGCGCTATCCAGTGGGTACCTGAGGACACGGAAGCGGCCACTTTTGTTCCCGATGCCCATATCGAGGGCGAATTAGAAACTCCGATCATGCTGACTACGGACCTCTCCTTGAGGTTTGACCCGTCTTATCGCGAAATCTCTCTGCGTTTCCGCGATGATCCGGCGCAATTTGAAGCGGCCTTTGCCCGGGCCTGGTTTAAACTGACCCACCGCGATATGGGGCCGCGCGCCCGCTATCTGGGTGAAGATGCACCGGATGTAGAACTGGCATGGCAGGATCCTGTACCCGCTGTTGATCACCTTTTGATTGATGCTCAGGATATCACCAATTTGAAAGCCGATATCCTGGCCTCAAATCTGAGCGTGTCGCAGCTTGTGCGGACCGCCTGGGCTTCGGCTTCATCCTTCCGCAATACCGACATGCGCGGTGGAGCCAATGGGGCCCGCCTCCGTCTGGCCCCGCAAAGAGACTGGGCGGTGAATGATGCGTCTGAAATAGATCAGGTCCTGACCGCTCTTGCTGCGATCCAGGACGCTTTCAATGCAGAGCAAACAGATGGGACGCGCGTCTCTCTGGCTGATCTGATTGTGTTGGGCGGAGCAGCGGCTATCGAACAGGCCGCAGCAGAGGCCGGATCTGATGTGACCGTTCCTTTCACACCGGGGCGCACAGATGCCTCCCAGGCTCAGACCGACGTCAATTCCTTCTCCGTTCTGGAGCCCTCGGCCGATGCATTCCGTAATTTCATCGGTGATAATCATGGTCGAACACCCGCCGAGCGTATGGTCGAACGGGCCGACACCCTGTCTCTGACTGTCCCTGAAATGACGGTATTGGTTGGCGGTTTAAGGGCTCTCAATGCCAATGCCGGACAATCAGCGCATGGTGTGTTTACGGATCGTCCGGGAACACTGAGCAATGACTTCTTCGTCAATCTTCTGGATATGTCGACCCGGTGGGAAACCACCAATGTCCCCTATGTCTATGAAGGGCTGAACCGGGAGACGGGCGATCCGGTCTGGACAGCGACAGAAGCTGATCTGGTGTTCGGTTCAAACGCCGAGCTTCGGGCTGTCGCTGAAGTGTATGCCTTTGACGGAGGCGAAGAGCGGATGGTTGATGACTTTGTCGCTGCCTGGACAAAAGTGATGCGACTGGACCGGTTTGATCTGTAACGCAGACAACGATCAGCAAGACTATAACCAGACTAAAAAAGGGAAGGTGCCCATCAGCGCCTTCCCTTTTTATTGACTTCAAAAGCTTCGTCTGGCCCGGCTCAGCTTCGCAAGCTGGCCCCGGTTGCCCCGGAAACCTTGGCGATGATTTTCGATGAAATCGCGTCGATTTCTTCATCGGTCAAGGTTTTGTCGCGCGGTTGAAGGGTGACTTCAATGGCCAGCGAGGTTTGCCCCTCCGGCACGCCCTTGCCCTCATAGACGTCAAACATCGAGACGCCGGTAATCATCGCCTTGTCAGCGGCTTTGGCGGCCCGCATCAAAGCATCGGATGTCACCGCTTTATCGACCAGGAAAGCAAAGTCGCGCTTGACCGGGTTGAGGTCGGCTTTTTCCAGCTGGGTACGGGCTTTCAGGCCCGACGCTTTTTTCGGCTTGGGAATGGCATCCAGAACGATTTCAAAGGCCAGAATCCGGCCATCAATATCGAGCTTCTTCAAGATGCCGGGATGAATTTCGCCAAACTCGGCCAACACATTCTTTGGCCCCATGCGCATCACACCGGAACGACCGGGATGCCAATATTCGCGAGCTTCGGCGGCCATTTGGACGGATTTGGAAGCAACACCCGCGGCATCCAGAGCGGCCAACACATCGGCCTTGATATCATACACATCAGGTTGACGCCCACCGGCCCAATGGCGATCAGCCACGATCCGGCGCACACCGCTGGCGACCAGACGCTGACCATCGGGTTGATCGGTGACATAGACCGGTCCAACTTCAAACAACCAGGCGTCATCGAGGCCGCGATCGGCATTGGTCTGCAGCGCCTTGAGCAGATGGATCAGGGCTGTAGGCCGCATCACATCCAGCTCGGAGGAAATCGGGTTTTCCAGCGCCAGCCCTTCACCGTGCCCGCCAAACAATTTTGCTTCGTTTCGCTGACAAAACGACCAGGTGACCGCTTCGCTATAGCCGCGCCCTGCCAAGGCCCGGCGCGCCTTACGGGCCCGCATCTGCATCACGGTCGCGGGTGCTTCACGGCGAATGGGCGGACGCGACAGGGAGGTGGCTTCAATCTTGTCGAAGCCGTGAATACGCGCCACTTCCTCAACCAGATCGGCTTTTTGCGTACAATCCATCCGCCAGCTCGGGACCTGGACGGTCAGAACATCGCCCGCGTCTTTAATGCCAAAGCCGAGCGTTTCCAGAATGCGGATGATTTCATCGCGCGGCAAATCCAGCCCGGTCAGGCGTTTGACCTCGGAGAGTGGAAACTCGATGTCAGAAGGTGCATCGGGGATATTGCCGAACACTTGCGTCTCAGATGGCTCACCGCCGCAAATATCGAGGATCAGGCGCGTCGCCTGTTCGATACCATCGGCCACGGAGGCCGGATCAACGCCGCGTTCAAAGCGGTATTTGGCATCGCTATCAATGCCGGTGGCCTTGGCGCTGGCGCGGGTGATCAAGGGATCAAACCAGGCGCTTTCAACAAATACGTCTGTCGTCTCATCTGTGCAGCCGGAATAGGTGCCGCCCATAATACCGCCCAGACCGAGACAATGCGTCTCATCGGCTATCACGCACATGGTTTCGCTTGGATCGTATTCCTTGCCGTCCAGCGCTTCGAACCGGTCGGCCTCACCTGCGCCTTTGCGAGCATGGATAGCGCCGGTCAGCTTGGCCGCATCATAGACATGCAGCGGGCGGCAACGATCATAGGAGATCAGATTGGTGATATCGACGAGCGCATTGATCGGGCGCAAGCCGATGGAGGTCAGCGCATCCTGCAGCCATTTGGGCGAAGCGACATTCTTGATGCCGCGGATCAGACGCCCGGCAAAAACCGGACAGGCTTCCTCCCAGTCCAGCTTGACCTCAACCGGGCACGGATAAGTGCCCTCTATCGGGGTGATGTCGTGGGATTTGAGCGTGCCGATACCAGTGGCGGCCAGATCGCGAGCAATACCGCGCACACCCAGCCAGTCAGGCCGGTTGGGCGTGACTTCAAAATCAATCACCGGATCATCCTGACCCAGAGCGACAACCGCCGGGGTTCCGACCTCGAAGGGCTCGGGCAAATCAATGATGCCATCATGATCTTCGCCCAGTTCCAGCTCCTTGGCCGAACACATCATGCCATGGCTTTCAATGCCGCGGATTTTGCGCGGCTTTTTATCCAGCGAGAAATCCAGACCGGGAATATAGGCCCCCAGCGGGGCATACACCGCATACATGCCCTTTTTGGCATTGGGCGCACCGCAAACGATTTGTTTGGTGCCGTCTTTGGTTTCCACCGTGCAGACCCGCAGCTTGTCAGCATCGGGATGCTGAACCGCGTCCGTCACATGACAGACGGTGAAATTGGCAAATTTTTCCGCCGGGTTATCGACGTCTTCAATTTCAAGCCCGGCCATGGTCATGGCCTCGCAAATCTGACCCAGATCAGCGTCGGTTTCGAGATGGTATGTCAGCCAGGAAAGGGGGAATTTCATTGTGTCACCAACCCAAACGATTTTTCGAGTTCAGAAATCAGACTCGGTAAGTAAGACTGATCGATTGCAAACGAGGCCTTGCAGCTAAACTCCGTTGGCCCGCCCACGAAGTCAAACTGCTCCGCACCGAGGCTCACCCTACCCCGATCATCCGAACTGACTCGGAGACGGAACTTTCCCTCCAAACTGGAGAGTGTCGCTTCTCCGCCCAGTGTGGCGTGGAGAGCCTGAACTTCCTTCACGAACTTGGGAATTTCAACCAACTCCGTTTCACAATTTAGTATACCAAATTGAGTACTTAGCGTCACAGTCGCGCCCCATCCGATGTCAACACTTCCAGTAGGTTCGATTTGTAATCGTTGGCCCGCAAGTTCCAGAGTGATCGTCATCAGCTCAAGCCCGTGGCCATATTGGCCTGAAGTAGCGGACTGAAGCCGTAATGGGCCAGCCAGCGCACATCTGAATTGAAGAAATCACGCAAGTCCGGCGCACCATATTTGAGCATGGCGAGGCGATCCACGCCCATCCCCCAGGCAAAGCCCTGATACTCATCGGGATCAAGGCCGCAATTGCGGATCACATTGGGATGGACCATGCCGCAGCCGAGGATTTCCATCCATTGGTCACCGGAGCCAACCTTGACCGCCTTGCCCGCGCGCTCATAGCGCACATCCATCTCGGCCGACGGCTCGGTGAAGGGGAAGTGGTGCGGGCGAAAGCGAACCTCAACCTTGTCGGTCTCGAAGAAGGCGGCGAGGAAATCCATCAGCACGCCCTTGAGATGGCCCATATTGGCTTCCTTGTCGATGACAAGGCCTTCGACCTGATGGAACATCGGTGTGTGGGTCTGATCCCAGTCACAGCGATAGACCCGGCCCGGTACGATAATGCGGATCGGCGGCTGTTGGCTCATCATGGTGCGGATTTGCACGGGCGATGTGTGGGTGCGCAAAACCTTGCGGTTTCCGTCCGCATCGGGCTGCATGAAGAAGGTGTCTTGGGTATCGCGTGCCGGATGACCTTCCGGGAAGTTCAGGGCGGTGAAATTGTGGAAATCATCTTCAACGTCCGAGCCTTCAGCCACGGCAAAGCCCATATCGGCAAAGATCACGGCCAGCTCTTCCATCACTTGCGTAATCGGATGGATCGAGCCCTTGCGTTCGGGGCGGACCGGCAGGGTGATATCAATATTTTCGCTGGCCAGAGCCGCATCCAGAGCCGCTGCTTCCAGCGCGTCTTTTCGCACGGCGACGGCATCGCTAATCTTGTTTTTCAGGCCATTGAGCGCCGGGCCCATGATTTGGCGTTCTTCCGGGCTCATCTTGCCCAGGCCGCGCATCATCAGGCTGACAGAGCCCTTCTTGCCGATAGCCGCCACGCGCACAGAATCCAGGCCGGCCTCATCGCTGGCCGCTTCAATCTGTGTCAGAACATCGCTTTCCAGCGCTTGTAATTCTGCTGTCTCTGTCATGTCTTTGTCCCTGCCCGTCACGGACACGTTTAACCCTTGCGATTCGCGGTGTCGATAACGGACTTCCGCGCATTGTATTTCAGCCAAGAAAAAGGCCCGCGGGCGGTGCGCCGACGGGCCTGATCCTTGATATTTGATGCAAGCTTACGCCAGCGCTGCCTGCGCCTGATCAACCAAAGCCTTGAAAGCTTCCGGCTCACGCACGGCAATGTCGGAGAGAACCTTGCGGTCCACTTCGATACCGGCTTTGGACAGACCATTCATGAAGGTTGAATAGGTCATGCCATTGAGGCGAGCTCCGGCATTGATGCGCTGAATCCACAGGGCGCGGAAAGTCCGCTTTTTAACGCGACGGTCGCGATAAGCGTATTGTCCGGCTTTCTCCACAGCCTGATTGGCAATGCGGAATGTGTTCTTGCGGCGGCCACGAAAGCCTTTGGCAAGTTTGATAATTTTTTTGTGACGGGCGGCTGTCTTTGGCCCAGATGTTACTCGAGACATAATATGCTCCTAAACTCGAAACGCCTGCGGCTTAAAGGCCGTTGGGAAGAAACTTCTTGATGATCTTGGCGTCAGGGGCGGACAAAACTGTCGTCCCGCGCTTGTTACGGATCTGTTTTTTGGTCCGCTTGATCATGCCGTGGCGTTTGCCAGCCTGGCCAGCTTTTACCAAGCCAGAGGCTGTGAGCTTGAAGCGCTTTTTGGCGCCGCTCTTGGTCTTCATCTTCGACATTTTCATCTCCTTGGTAGATCCGAAAACCGGATCGGTGGATGGTTCAGCCAGTGGGCATGTCGAATTGGCCCGACAGGCTGGTGTTTGAAGAGCCGGGTTTATACGCGCCACAAGTCAAATTGCAAGCGCAATTGGGAGTCTTCGCTCAGCTGGCAAGCAAGACGCGATCAGGCCTCGTGAGAATGGCTTTCGCACATGCCGCAATCGCGCTCATGATCATGGCCCGCGGTTTTGCGCGACCGCCAATTGGCAATATGCGCTCCGGCCAGAACCGACACACCGGTCAGTGTGAGGATGGTCTCAACCATTTGGCCAAAGAGGTGGGAAATTCCCACGGCCATCAAGGCCAGTCCCAGCAGACCGACCACAAAGGTGCGCCATCCGGCTTTGGCAATCCGGGTTCCCCAACCGAGGCCCAGGATCGAGATCGGAGCCGCCACGATAAACAGCGCCAGATGCCATTCGTGACTGACGCCGAAAAACTCAGACACTTCTGCCCCCATCATGGGCAGGGCGGCCGCTGCTGTCGGAATCAACAAGCAATGCGCCACGCATAAAAAAGACAGGCCCACGCCGGTCGCATCAATGCTTGCGGCTTTACGGTTCGTCACGCTTTTGTCGGAGGTAGTCAGAAAATTCATCTATGGAACTCTTCGCGTCAGAAGGGAGTGATATAGTATAACATTTCATATCTGCCAAGGGGGCAGGATGCGAGTGAGGCCTCATAAAAACCAGAGTGAAAATCCTGATCGTAATAGCGGGGCATAAAAAACGGGCGACCCGTATGAGCCGCCCGTCGATCATTTCGTGTGAAAGCTGAAACCTAGTCTTCTTCAGATGCCGGGAAGCCCAGTTCGGAAATACTCATCCGGGCTGACACGCCCTCATCTCTGAAATATGTTCCGACCCAAATGTCGTACACGCCCGACATGGGTTGATCGAAGATCACGCCCGGATTGAATCCGTCATTATCATCATTGCAGACCCAGCTGCCGTCGGGGGCATTGATGACTAGCGTGGTGTCTGTTTCCGAGACGGCCGAGATATAGAGCGCCAATTCTGATGCCGTATAATCCAGCTCAAATGTTGGTGCTTCAGCCACATAACCGCGACAGTGAGCATCGGCTGCATATTCTGCGGAATGCGTTCCGCCCGCACCGAGATCTACTTCGTAGGGGTCTGGCATGAAGCCACTGGCCAGAGACACCGAACCCGCTGTCGCTGGCAGGGAGTAATCCAGCCCGGATTCAAATTCGAATTCGCCGCCAAAGCCCAGCTCCGAGACATGCAAGGCGGCCTCGGCTTCTCCACCTTCTGAATATGTTCCGACCCAGACCCGGTATTGACCGGACACTGGCTCATTGAAATGCAGGCCGGGATTTAAGCTTCCCGCACTGTCATCATCACAGCGCCAGCTTCCATCGGGCATGTTCACGACCAAGGTCGTGTCCCGGTCGGAATACGCTGAAATGTACAAATCCAGATCGCCCGCCTGATAGGTCAGCTCATAGCTGGGTGCTGTCGTTGTAAAGCCCCGGCACTCCTGTCCGACGGCCTCAAAAATATCAACCTCACCCCCGGCCTGCATGACAATCGTATGGGGATCAGGAGCAAAACCTGCGACCAGTGTTTCAGAGCCATAAAGCCCCGGCAAATCAGTTCCCAGAATTGCGGCAATATCAACCTTGCCGCCAAAACCCAGTTCTGAAACGAACAAGGAGGCGTCCGCCAACGCACCTTCCGAAAAACGCCCGCCCCAGATCGCATATCGGCCTGATTGCGGGGATGTTATATGGATACCCGGGTTCAAATTGCCGGCCGTGTCATCATCACACAGCCAGTTTCCATCGGGAGCCAGCACCATCATTGTGGTATCCGAAGCCGATTCCATCGACAGATACAGATCAAAGGCGTCGCTCGCGGAATAATCCAGCCAGACATCGGGCGCTTCTGATATCACGCCCCAGCATTGGCCATTGGTTGCACGACCTCCATCAATATCACCGCCAGCCTGAATGGGAATAACCCGCGGATCTTCTGCAAACCCGGCTCCCAAAACGAGGGAGTCCGCATTGGGGCTCAGCAAGGCATTGGGGGATCTTGAAAAGATATTCTCACTGGAAAAACCCAGCTCGGACATATGAAGCATAGCTGGCTCATAACCGCCGCCGAAATCCAGACTGCCGACCCAGATATTATACAGGCCTGATTGCGGGTCAGAAAACGAGATGCCGGCGTTGAGCCCCTGTCCCGGGGCATCATCATTACAATGCCAGCTTCCATCCGGTGCATTGACCACCAGAACGGTGTCGGCATCAGAGGCCGCCGAGAGGAAGAGTTCATATTCAGAGGCTGAATAGTTCAAATTATAAGAGGGCTGATGGGTGATATAGCCAAAACACGCTTCATCCAGCTGATTTGCCGAAATAGCACCACCTGCCTGAACAGGGATTGTATGCGGGTCGGGCTGGAAACCTGCCTCCAGGGAGGTTGAGCCATAGGCCGGAGGCGCGTTGACATCCTGCGCCGAAGCCAGGCCCGTCGTGGCCATAAGCAGTGTGATGACACCTGTGACGATTTTTGCAGACATATATCTTCCCCCTGATTGGGCCGTCCGGTCAGGACAAGCCGCAAGTGCCCACAGGGGCACGCTTTGATGATAGTACAACTATAACCCGCAAGGGTGAACCCTGACTGAACGACGCAGCCAAAGTTTCGGCATGTTTCAGGGGAGATTATGCGGGCGTCGAGCGCAACAGAAACAAACAAAATTGCGTGAGATCATCTCGAACCCGCAGATTTCGCAAGTGCGCCAAAATTCATAGAGGCGGGCGCTCCCCATCGGAGACATAAGCGAAGCGAATTGTCGTGAGATCAATAAAGCCGTGAGGCCCCGCTTAGCGCGGAGCCATCACCATAACCATCAGGCGGCCTTCGAGCTTGGGTTCAAACTCGACCTTGGCCACATCGGCAAAGTCTTCCTTGACGCGGACCATGATGTCCATGCCACGGCTTTGGTGCGCCATTTCACGACCGCGAAAACGCAGCGTCACCTTGACCTTGTCGCCATCATCGAAAAAGCGTTGCATGGCCCGGAGTTTGACCTGGTAATCATGCACATCGATGTTTGGCCGCATCTTGATTTCCTTGATGCCAGCCGTTTTCTGCTTCTTGCGCGCTTCGGTCTTTTTCTTTTGTTCCTGGAATCTCAGCTTGCCGTAATCAAGGATCTTACAGACCGGTGGATCTGTGTTCGGAGACACTTCAACAAGGTCAAGCCCTGCCTCTCCCGCTGCTTCAAGCGCAGCTTCGGTAGGCATAACACCTTGTTTTTCACCATTTTCGTCGATCAGGAGAACCCGCGGAACGCGGATGTCTCGGTTGGTGCGAGGACCCTCTTTTTTGGGTGGCTGCACTGATTGTGGTCTGCGGGCTATGGAATAGTCTCCTTGGCAGTCTTAAAGATGGGGCATTCGAAATTTGAAACCTAGTCATCGCTCCACAACAGGCCGGGATCAAGCCCGAATGACGGGAATCTCCCGATCAAGCTGCGGAAAGTCGCGCACTATGGTCAATCGACCACATTTGGCAAGTTCAATTAACAAAATGAACGCGGATACAAAGCGGATCGCCGATCAAACAGCAACAGGCGATTGGTCAAAACCACCGGCAAACTTCATCGCCTGTATCGCCTCTTCCGGTGAAACCTGAGCCAATGTCGGCGCATGCATGATAATCACGGAGGCCTCACCGCGCGGGGCAATGAGGTCCGGATTTTCCATCGCCGGATAAAGCGCCAGGGCCGGTGCACCGGAAGCCACCAGCAGGTGAAGCAGCGGCGTATCTTCACCAAAGACAAAACGGGTTCGACGCGACAGGCCCGCCAATTGGGTCAGCTTGGCCTTGCCGGTCAGATCGCGGGCACCCGGCGTGACATGGGCAACATAGCGCCCCACTTCGCGGGTATCGGGACCACCGACAATGGCAGGCGTTATGCCCGCCTGCAAAAGCTCATGAGACAGTGAAGCCCAGCGCTCCTTGGGCCAGCGCAGGGCCGGTTTGACCTCCTCACCGGCAGGCGCGAGCAAGGCAAAGGCACTATTGAGGCCGAAATATTCCGGGTCCAGCATGCGCGATTTCTTGACCAGATAATCCACCCAGCTGGCATCCGGTGCCGGGGCCTCTCCCATCGCGTAATGTGATTGACCCAAACCGGTCAGCTCACCCATCTTGCCTGCAACAGCTTCAATGGGGTGTTCGGCCTGTTTGGGATCGGCGACAACTTCCATCCAGTCACATTTGGAAAAGCGGAACAGCTTTTTCAGCTTTTGGGAATGATTGTCTCCGACCAGATCATAGACCCGGGCCGGTTTTGTCGATTTGAGACGTTTATCGCGCAGACCCATCGCCGGGCGGGCGTCGGGAATGGCATCGATTTCCACCCCGTTGAAAAACGGGCAATGCTTCAAGAAGGCTTCATAATCAGGCGTGGTCAGCAAAACCACCCGATCGCGCTTGTGCGCGGCCCGAATGATTTTGGCCGCGGCCAGCATGCGCACAGTGGAGGTCAGGTCCCCCCAGTGCAAAACGTAGATTATGTCTCTTTGTGGTTCGCTCATATCACTCAGTCTAGAAGCTCACTATAAACTCTTAAAGTCGCCGCTTGCAGGGCGCGTGCCGAAAACCGCGATTTAACCCGCAAGGCCGCGCTCTGTCCCATATCATCGCGCTCTTTTTGCGACATGGCCATCACCTCCGTCAACGCCTTGGCCAAATCATCCACATCTGCAGGCAGAACACGCCAGCCGGTTTTGCCCATCTCAACCACTTCGCGCGCCCCGCCATGATCGGCGGCAATCACCGGACGGTGCATCGCTCCGGCTTCAGCCGCCGTGCGGCCAAAGGCTTCCGGCTCAATCGACGGGGTGAGGACAAAATCGGCCAGGGCAAAGGCGGCGGGCATATCATCGCAATGGCCCACCATGCGCACATCATCCTGCAAACCATAACGCTCGATCAGGGCCTGCATTTGCGCCACATACTCATGGCGCCCTTGGGCGTCCCCGGCAAAGACGGTCAGCGGAATATCACCGCCCTCTGTCTTCAGCTGCCCCAGCGCGTGGAGCATTTCCAGCTGACCTTTCCATTTGGTCAGCCGGGCTGGATAGAGCGCAATCAATTGTTTTGATGAAGGCTCAATAGTCCAGGCCCTGGCCAGGGCATCAATACGAGCTTGATCAATCGCATCCGGATCAAATTTGTCCAAATCCACGCCGCGCGGAATGACGGTGATCCTGTCCGCCGCAAAGGGATGATGTTGGACGATATGATCGTGGATGAACTGAGAATTGGCGATCACGCGCTCACCGCGGGCCATGATCGAATTATACCAGCGTTTCAGCGCTGATTTGGCATTATAAGTGCCGTGATAGGTGGTAACATAATGGGCTGATGTCTGATCGGCCGCCCATTTGGCTGACCAGGCCGGGGCGCGCGAACGGGCATGAACGATATCAATGCTTTCATCACGGATCAGCCGAGCCAGCTTGCGGGCATTGCTCCAGGCCGTGACCGGATTTTTGCTCGCCATGGGCAAGCGGATCAACTCCCCGCCCAGCGCTTTCAGCTCATCTTCCAATCGCCCGCCCTGACTGGCGACCAGCGCCCGCCCACCGGCAGCCACGATAGCTTCAGCGACTTCAAGCGTCGTGCGCTCGGCCCCGCCAGCCTCCAGCTGGGGTATGACTTGCAGTATATTCATTTCAAGCCATCCGCTTTGGTCTTGCCCGGCCCGATATGTAAAAACGGGCTGTCTTCAAGGTGATGCCGGACTTTCTTCCACATGCCGCCTGCCATGACAAACATTATGGCTGTGCCTGATTTTAAATTTCAGGATTGCCGCGTGTTAATCCGCATGCCATCTAGCGGCCAGATTCAAGCGGGCACACTGTTTGATCGTGTTCTCCATTTTTCTGACAGGTATCCCCATGCGCTTGACCGCTCTTGTCCTGACCCTATTGATCCTGTCCATCGGGGCCCAACCTGCCTTAGCCCAGACGCGGGCCGTCGAGATTGAAACGGCGCGATATCAGGCTTGTCTGGACCGCCTTGAAAGCGATGCGGCCAATGCCTTTGAGGATGCGATGAGCTGGCGGATGGAGGGCGGAGGCTGGCCTGCCAGACATTGTGAGGCCCGCGCCTTGATCGCGCTGGACGATGTGGCAGAGGCTGCCCTGATGCTTCAGGCTTTGGCCGAAACCGGTCGCTTTGGCCCGCAGGATGTAGCCATGCGATCATCCTTCTGGCGTGAAGCCGGAGATGCCTGGCTGCAAATCGAACAGGGCGAAAATGCCTTGCGCGCCTATCAGGCCGGGCTGGCGCTGGCCCCGACCGATATGGATTTGATGCTGGGCCAGGCAGGCGCTCTCAGTGCCCTGCAAAACTGGTCTGATCTGCGCGATATGGCCAATCAATTGATTGATCAGGCTCCTTATCTGGCCATTGGATGGCGCTGGCGGGCCCTGGCGCATCTGGAAATGGGCGCGCTGGATCATGCCCGTTCGGATATCTTGTCGGCGATGGAGCGCGCGCCGGACGATATCGATGTGCTGGTTTTACGCGGCCGGATACTGGATGCGCTGAGAAACGCTTGATGGGGGTGGTTAGCTCTATTCCGTCAAGACATCAATAAATAGGCGTGAAGCCTTAAAAGGCTGTGTATCCACATTAAATCGGTTTAATTCGTCGTGCCGCGATTGATATCAGGCTAAAATACTTTTCCATGTTCAACGGCTACGGGGTGCAGATGATGAATGTTTTGGTGTGGTTTTACAAATTCATTGGTGGAGTGGAATCATCTTCCATTCGGGTGGAAACTCCGCTGGATGAAAATCGAGAGTCTGCATTGAAAAGGCGTTGGAGAACTCGGTGTTCCAAGGCCGATTGCACCGCGACACCACCAAAATAGACGTAACCTGGAAAATCGTTGATCCATTCTTCCGTCTTCTCTCGAGTGGCGCTCGGGTTCTCCTTTTTTTGTTTGGAATGGCGTTTGTATCGGGGCTCCTGCTTTCCAGTGAGAACTACATTCAGACGGGAGCTCTTGGTGTCTTCGTCCTCGTATTTATCGTGCGCCTGACCGTTGTCTCGTACCGCCCGTCGTTAAAGGGGGCCCTAAAGCGGTCAGAATAAACTTATTTAAATGGATTAATTGGAACGCACACGATTAAATCTTACTAAGATTCAATGTATTAACCAACAACCACACGCCTTCTCCCCCTTATATCTTGGAAGCATATTGCCTCAGAGCGTTTGTCCCGCCGCAAGGGTGCTTTTTTATCGCTTGAGGCTCGCTGCGCTCAACACCTCAGGATAAAGTTTGATATAGATATTCCTCATCCCAAACTTGATTTGGGAACCAGAGTCTTTTTGATGGCTGGGTCCCGATTGTCATCGGGATGAGGAGAGATATGATCCACTCAAGCTCAGACGCTCAGAGGATTTGATCCGAAGAGCCTGCCCTCATTGTCATCCCGCCCGCGACGCCCACAGATGCGAAACATTGAGGACGCGCAAAAAAGGGAATGAAGGCCCGGGCACCAAGCGGACTTGGTCCCTGTTTTTACAAGGGTAAACTCCGATCACGGACTCAGGATTGGTGCGAGGGTGTTTAAAGGATGCCTGTCCCAATTATTTTCCATTTTACCCCTTCATATGTAAAGCTTGCTTGACGACAAATTTCCTTTACATTAACCTGACAAGCAAGCTTTACAAATTGGGATGAAATTGATGTTCAAACACAGCATGACTTACTGGGTCGCATTCCTGCTTGCAGGAACAAATCTGACCGCAGACGCGGCAGCTGATAGCGATCTTTATTATGGGTTCACACGGATTGATCCTGTGAACGAAACCCTGATTCCAGACTCGTATCTGATTGTCCGGGACGGTTTGATCGAGACCGTCGGAACGGGCCAGCCGCCGATGGCGCTTGCGCAGCAGCACTACGACATGACAGGCCGCTATGGCCTGCCGGGTTTTGTCGATGCGCATGCCCATATCACAGCCGGGCCACACGCGATCGAAATGGTAGACGGACAACCCCTCGTCACCATGGAGAGCCAAGCCAATATTACAGAATTTAATGCCCGAATGGCGTTGGCCTTCGGTGTGACAACCGTCCGTAATCCGGGAGGCGATCCACAAGCCAATGCCGATTATGACCGCCGTATCGTCAGGGGTGAATGGCGAGGACCTGATGCGCTGCACGCCGGATCCGTGATCCAGCCGCCGCCCTTTGGCGGCAATGCTTTCGCCTATCCGCAAAGCGAAGCAGAATGGCAGGCCGAGGCCCAACGCCAGGCCGGGTTGGGCTCAACCTATTTCAAGCTTTATCATGGTCTCTCAGAAGAGGAGCTGGCGACAGGCATTCGCGTTGCCCATGAAAATGGGTTGCAGGCCATCGCCCACCTCGATCAAATCAGCTGGTTGCGTGCGGCGGAGTTAGGCATTGATGGTCTTCTTCATGCCCTGCCGACCAGTGCTGACTTGCTGGAGCCGGATGTAAGCGCCGCTTACCAAGAAGGCCGCGGTCTCGACTCGAAATTCATGTATCAATGGTTTGAAAATGTCGATTTCGACGGCCCATTGATGCAAAATCTTTTGTCCGAGCTGGCCACGCAAGAAGTTGAGGTCGACCTCACATTGCTGGTCAATGTGCTCAGCTATCGTTCCAATAATCTGGGCAGCGTCTTTCCCCAAGCAGACAGGCGATATTATCACCCGGAGACGCTTGCGGCCTTATTGCGCTTCATGCAGCTGTCGGCGACCGGATGGACCGAGGAAGATTTCGTCCGGGCCGATATCGCCATGTCTGCGGTATTTGAATTTGTCCGACGCCTACACGCGGCTGGCGTGCCCTTGATGATCGGCACAGACGGCAATGGCGGCGGACCGCTTTACGCGCAAGAATTACAACTTCACCATCAAGCCGGATTGTCAGCCTGGGACGTTCTGTATCTGGCCACAGCAGGATCAGCAAAAGGCATGGGTCTGGGCGATCACACGGGCCAGATCAAAACGGGTTACGAGGCCGATCTGGTGTTTTTGAACGCCAACCCGCTAGAGGACTTGGCCAATGCCCGCAATGTCGAACTTGTTGTCACGAATGGACAGGCATTCAGCTTTGATGAGCTGGCAGAAGATAATTCTCAATAACCCCGCACATAACAGGAGATAAAAATGGATAAGCATGATGACATCAGCTGGTCAGGCCTTCTCGCCATGGCTTCGGTTTTTCTAATTGTTTTTTTGGGCGGGCCTGTTTTGGAAGATATGATATCGAGTGCCAAGACGTGGTCAAAACCCGCTAAAGTGACAATAGTGATTCTGGCCGTTTTTGGCGGAATCGCGTTGGAAAAACGCTTCAATAAACGCGACGAGCGAGTGTGATTATGCCATCCCAAATTCACGAAACGCGCGATCAGCCAAAGCGGGGAAAACACTCTCCGGCGCAAAGGCGTTATTATTGGCGCAGCCTGATCGCCATGGCCTTCTTTACAATTGCCGTATTTGTTCTCGCGCCAGATGTATCAGAGATCAAACGGGTTCCAGCGATAGCATTTACCGCCCTGACGGCCCTCCCCCTGATATGGGTGGCCTATGAATTCCAGCGTTATGTGCGGGCCCTTGATGAGCTGCAAAGCCAGATCGAAATGCAGTCAGCGGCTATCGGTTTTGGCCTGACTCTCCTGATCGCAGCCATCTGGGGATTGGCGGAGACGTTCAACCTGCTTCCGAGCGTTTCGCTTGCCATGACTTTGCCGCTCGGCGTGGTATTGCATGGAGCTGTGCGCCAAATTCGGGTGTGGCGATTGGGATGAAAAACCGGCTAAAAGAATTACGGGCGGAACAGGGTTGGTCTCAGCAGGCCTTGGCCGATCAGCTTGATGTGTCGAGACAAACCACCAACGCCCTGGAGACCGGAAAGTACGACCCTTCGCTTCCCCTGGCCTTCAAGATCGCCCGGCTGTTTGGATTGAAAATCGAAGACATTTTCGAGGATGACAGCCATTAAATCAGGCAGGAAAACGGACCGCTTTGAGATTACCCCGTCTGGAGTAAGGTTTGAGGCGGCTTTTCCGGGCAGAGCACGACTTTATTGCGGCCTGAGTTTTTCGCCTCATACAAAGCCTCATCGGCCTGTTGCAACAAGCTTTCCGGTGTATCGAGCCCTTCGGACAGATTGACTGTGGTGACACCCAGACTGGCGGTGACCGGAATGTGTTGTCCAACGCCGTGCCTGATTTGCATGGCCTCAATCGCCAGGCGCAAGCGTTCAGCGGTCTGACCGGCTGTGTCCAAGTCAGCATCATGCAAACTCACGGCAAATTCTTCGCCGCCGAGACGGCCAAGCATGTCCTTGTTTCGCAAGCAGTTCTGCACCACTGACACGGTTTCCTTCAACACCTGATCACCGGCGGCATGGCCGTAGGTGTCATTGACGGATTTGAAGTGATCCAGATCGAGCATGACCACAGACACCGGCGTTTGGTGACGCCGGGCCTTTTCGGTTTCCAGCTCCAGATATTGCAGGAAGGCCCGCCGATTGGACGCGCCAGTCAGAGCATCCGTTTCGGCAAGAAGCCTGAATTGTTTTTGCATTCTGACCAGTCGTGAAGCGGCGCGAAGACGGGCCCGAAGCTCGGTCATATTGACCGGTTTGCGGATAAAATCATCGGCTCCGGCATCCAGCGATTCTTCCAGCCTGCGTTCCTGGCCGGAGGCTGTAATGACAATAGTGTAAACGGATTCCGTTTCCGCATTGGATTTTAACGACCAGCACGCTTCCAGACCATTCATCGCCCCGACTTCAATACCAGTGAGCAAAATATCGGTTGGCATCAAACGCATGACAGCCAGGGCATCGGTCGCGTCCGTCGCGGTTTGAACCGAATAACCCGCATCCTCGACGGCTTGGGACAAAATGCGCAATTGGACCTGACTGCTCTCGCAGATCATGACGGATATCTGATCCCCCAGGGACAAGGTCTCGCCCAGATCAATATCACCCGTCATGGCTGTGTCGGCACGCTGTCCATCAACCCGCCTCCCCAGCGAAGTTTCAATCTGCGTGTCTTCTAGGAGGAAAAGGCTAATAGGCCATAAACCATAAAGAGTTTCATTTACTTACAATTCGGCCCATTCAGCAAGAACCTCGCGGATTTCTTCCCGGTCCTGTCGATTATTTCGCGCCTTTTCGAATGTTTCCCGGTCCAGCCTGCCCAGCGCCCAAACCGCCATGCCCCGCACCAGAGGGGATGCGTCATCGAGCAATCTTTCCGCGACAGGGACCAGGGTTTCATCGCTCGAATTTCCAATCGCGATCAAGACATTTCGCACAAACCGGTCCCGGCCGATGCGCTTGACCGGCGAGGCGGTGAACACTTGGCGAAATTCAGCATCATCCAGCGCGGCCAGTTCGGCCAGTAGCGGGCCTTTGAGTTCCGGGCGCGGATGAAAAGCGGTTTCCGTTGTCACATGGGCAAATTTATTCCACGGACAGACGGCCAGACAATCATCACAGCCATAAATGCGATTGCCAATGGCCTCGCGAAATTCCGGCGCGATCACGCCCTTGTGCTCGATGGTCAGATAGGAAATGCAGCGCCTGGCATCGAGCCTGTAGGGCTGAGGGAAAGCCTTGGTCGGGCATATATCCAGACACGAAGAACACGAGCCACAATGATCAATCTCGACCTCATCGGGTTGCAGCGCGGCGGTGGTCAGCATCACACCGAGAAACAGCCAGGAACCATGTTCCCGGCTGACCAGATTGGTATGTTTGCCCTGCCAGCCCATGCCGGATTTGGCCGCCAGCGGCTTTTCCATCAGCGGGGCGGTATCAACAAACACCTTCACATCTTCGCCGGTTTTGGTGGCAAATTCGCGGGCCAGATGCTTCAGCCGCTTCTTCATCAGATCGTGATAATCGCGGTTCTGCGCATAGACCGAAATCGCTGCTTCCGACTTTCGCTGCAAAATCGCCAGCGGGTCTTGCTCCGGCCCATAATTGAGCGCCACGACAATGGCGGATTTGGCCTCATCCCACATAGCAGTGGGGTGCATGCGCCGAACAAGCGTCTCTTCCATCCATGCCATCGAGCCGTGCTGTCCATCGGCCACAAACTGGGCCAGTTTTTCGCCCGCCTGCCATGCCTCATCGGCGCGACAGATTTTCACATCGGTAAAGCCCAGTGAGAGGGCGTGGGCTTTGGCGTCAGCAGCGTTCACAGCGCGCCCCTAAAAATCCAGATCAGCATAATGGGCTGATGGCGGGGTGCCGGGCAATTTATCTGCCAATATCCCGCGAAAGGCCGGGCGGCATTTGACCCGCTGATACCAGTGTTTGACCGGTTCAAACTCATCCCAGGGCACATCGCCGAGATAATCCACGCAGGATAAATGCGCCGCGGCAGCGATATCGGCCAAAGTATAGCGCGGACCGGCCAGCCCGTCGCGGCTTTCTAAAAGCCAGGCCATGTGATCAAGATGCATGCGCAAATGTTCGCGCCCCTGACGCAGGGCCGCCGGATCGGGTGCGCCCAGGCCCTGGGCGGTTTTTTCCAGCTTTTCATGCAGGAGATAGGCATTGACCTCACCGTCAAACTTGCGATCAAACCAGTCGGCCAAACGGCGCGCTTCAGCGCGTTCAGCCGGTCCTCCGGGCAGAAGACAGGGGCTGGGCGTGGTCTCTTCCAGATATTCCAGGATGGCCCGCGCTTCGATGATCACACGATGCCCACCGGCGCTATCGTCCACCAATACAGGCGTGGTGCCCGCCGGGTTGAGCGCCATCAAATCATCGGGCCGCTCCCACGGGGTCTCAAGCTGAAGCTGATGCTTCAGGGATTTCTCATCGAGAACCAGTCGGACCTGGCGGGAAAAAGGGTCGAGGGGCCAAAAATGCAGGACGCGCATGCCGCCACGCTAAAACGGTTTGCGCCGATGGGGAAACGGTTTTGTGAGGGGGCGGACTTCAGAGGGGGTAAATATTCTTCCCAACCCCTAACTCACATTACCGCCGCTTAGTCACGGACATAATGTAAACTGGCATTGACCAGATGAAAGGTCATTGCCTCGGTTTCGCCGTGAGCATTGCGATGAAACTCCAGCTCAGCGATGTCCGTTCGCAATCCAAAACCTTCAATCCAGAATCTGTTAGGCGTCATCGGGATGAGGGCAATCGCTCCGTCATTACCCTCTACAGTCATGGTCAACGCCTTACCATTGGTCTGGATGCTTAATCCACGCTCGAAAAGTCCACGGTTCATCAAGCGGCGCAGGGCATGGGGGTAATCTGAATCAGCACTAAACGACCCGGTAAAGCTCTCCAATTGTTCGGAGGATAGGTGGATTTCTGGAATTCGGATCGGCTGATTGATTTGCCAATTCATGGCGTCCGAAACGGCATTGCGAATTTCTGTGTTGAGGTCACTCCCGTTGGCCCCATTATTGAGAATAACAAGCCCGTCACCTGTTGCGAGGTGACCTTCGATCCATGCATGATAAGAATTGTTCACGCCACCATGATGGAAAATGAAATCGCTACCACGGCCTTCAAGTCTTGGGCCGAGTCCGTGCTCGCTAGGTGAAACCTGGGTCATCATGTCCTGAACAACAGGACGCGGCAAATATCCGCCATCGCTTCTATAGCTGCTTAGGAGCGCGGCAATCATGCCTCCGAGATCATTTGCACTCGTCCACAAACCAGACGCCGCACTCTCCGGGAAGGCCTCGTATCCGCGTGGTCGTGCAACAGGATTACCATCATCGTCATGCGCAAATGCAATGTTACCGTGATCAAGCGGCAATGGATTGGTGAAACGACTACGAGACATGCCAAGTGGCGTGAAAAGATGCTCATCAGCTATCGCATCGAAATCCGCTCTGTTATCAGTATCGTCCACTATCAGTTGGGCGAGCGTGTAGCCCCCACCCGAATATCTAAACGCCGACCCTGGCTCGAACGTAAGCGTAAGCGGATCGTTCACAGCGGGGCTTTGTCCCTCAAGTGTTTCAATCGTTGATGGGAGTGACTCACCCGGCTGGAAATCCCGAAAGCCGTGCATGTTGAATCCAGATGTGTGCGACAAGATCGTGCGCAATGTCACCCGGTTTTGATCAAACTCCGGTTGGGTTGGCAAAGACCAGCTTCTCAGCTGAGTTAAAACAGGAGCATCAAGGTCTAGCACCCCCTCATTTGCCAAGGTCAGAACAAGCATTGCTGTCGATATTTTACTGACCGAGCCCGCAGAAAACACCGTGTCAGCATCGACAAGATCGCTAGCCTCTGCTTGTCGCAAACCAAAACCTGCAGAATATACAATTTCGCCGTCATCAATGACCGCCAGGGACAGGCCGGGCACATTATAGCGCGCCATACGTTCCTCCAGCGTATATCGGGTTTCAGAGCCCTCAATTAACACACGAGACCTGAGGAGATTGACAAACTCAGCGGGCTCGGATTGCGCAAAACTGGCCGTTGAGAAGGGAGCTACCAAGAAAGCAGCACTCAAAAACAAGGCTTGCGCCTTTTTCATAGTCACGTTCGTCAAAAGAGGACTCCTAGAGAAATCAAAATGTTCCACGACACGAAACAAAGCCTTGGAATGCGTTCAATCTAAGACGTTGAATGCTTGGATCAAGGAACACAAAATTAAATAATTTTTAGGGTCCGAATGCTCATGACGGAAAAAATTGGGATAAACAATTTGTTTGGTGATCCGGTCCAACACGGATCTTTCCCGTATTCTGCTCAGCGGTGAGAAGCCCCAATCCCTAACTCACATTACCGCCGGTGCCTTCGCCCTGGAAAAAGGCCGCGCCATGGGGTTCGGCCACGCCGTGCGGGTCGGGATGGATCAGGATATCGGCGGCGGGAAATTCAGCCAGAAGCCGGTTTTCGCATTCAACCAGAATGGTATGCGCCTGGGCCAGGGTCAGCTCGGGATCAAGGGCGACATGAAACTGGATATGCACCAATGGACCGGCCGCGCGCGTACGCAATTGGTGGATATCGACAATGCGAGGATCGGCTTCAGCCAGCAGCTTGATACGAGCGCGCTCATTTTCCGGCAGTTCACGGTCGAGCAATTGATCAATCGCCGATTTGGCCACGCCCCAGGCGGTGATCGCCAGCCAGATCGCCACACCGATAGCCACCGCCGCATCGAGCCATAAAATCCCGGCCATGGAAGCTCCGGCAATGCCGATAATCACCGCCAGATTGGAGCCCAGGTCGGAAAAGTAATGCGCCCGGTCGCCCTCAATGGCCACCGAGCCGGTCTGTTTCAGGGCACGTGTCTGCACCACCAGCAAGATCACGGTGAGCGCGATTGAAAGCGCCATGACCGCCAAGGCCCAGCCAGAAGCGCGTATTTCTACCGGATTGATCAGATGATCGATCCCTTCACGCATCAACAGGGCGGCCGATGCGGCCACCAATATGGCCTGGATCACGCTGGCAAAACCTTCCGCCTTGCCATGACCGAAGCGGTGCTCGTCATCGGCCGGTTCAGCGGCATACCTGACGGCAAAAAACACGGTCAGTGAAGCGGTCAGATCGAGCAGGCTGTCGGCCATTGAAGCGAGCAATGAAACCGAGCCGGACATCGTCCAGACGATCGCCTTGGTCACGGTCAAAATGATCGCTACGGCCACAGACAGGCGTGTCGCCTGGCCGGTTATGCGGCTGGCCTCTTGCGGGCTCATACGCCCCGGCCCGGCAGGACTGGAATGATGATCGTGTGGCATGGGAACGGTTTAGGGTGACACTGTGCTCTGCGTCAATCGGCAGGCTGACCATAGCCCGTCCTTCGAGGCTCGCTTCGCGAGCGCCTCAGGATGAGGTTTGATAGAAGCAAGCTATTGAATTTTTTCTTTTGGTGTCGAAATTTCCATTTTCAACCTCATCCTGAGGCGCTGTGAGGGCTGTGCCCGATCAGCCTCGAAGGACGGCCTAAAGCCGGGAGCATCGAAACGATGCCCAATGAAACCGAAACCTGTCGGGAGGCCCTTGCGTGATGCAAAGCCGGAAATTTGAGATATAACCAACGCACAGGGTGATACTGGGGCGGAGATTGTGGCTTACCCAATTGTTTTGCCCCTTTGTTTTGACGTCGACACAGTGCTTTTAGACAGAGAGGACGGCCAATGCGAAAGATATCTAACTTGATATTTGTTCCTGCTGTTATCTGGTTTGCGGGCTGTTCTCCCGATAATAGAGGGTTTGAGTATTACTCCTTGTTGGAGCACGAGCCTCCGTTCGTTCTTGATGAGGGAAAAGATTATGATTTGTATGGAGTATTTCAGACTGAAAGCGGCCACTATTATATAGCGGATCGAGAAGGAGGCGTTCGGTTTCAGATAGAGGGTTCACCAACTGTTTTGGAGCCGTGCTTGGAATATGCATCCGGCATTGAAGGCCCAGTTACAATTTCAATATTTGGCAGATACTCAGACTCCAATACAATCTCTTCTATTGAAGAAATTGTTGTTTATGAAGACGGGGGCTGGGCCGCTCGGTGCTCAATTCATGAATACGAACCTCTAGAATAAACAAGGCCCCACACTTGTTTATTGGGCTGAAAATCCAGTCGTTGAGCCCGAAACATCCACCTTCTCCCCCTTATGTCTTGGGAGCATTTTGCCTCAGAGCGTTTGTCCTGCGTCAAGGGTGAAGCCGCGATGCGGAGACTTCGTCTCCCTTGACGTTATTTTTGTTTGCGCGTCCTCATCGCTTTACGATTGCGGGCGTCGCGGGAAAAGCCTGAGGCCCTATTCTATCAAGACATTCAAGGGTTGGTGTGGGGCTTAATAAATGCCGTGTCCTCATTATTTGGCGCTGTCATCAAACACAGCTCGATCCAGTCAAGCGCCAGGCGCTGATCGATATCGGTGGCCAATTGAACGGCAAATCCGGCCTCATCAATATTGATAAGCCCCGCAAATACACCGCTTTCATCCAGCGTGATCCGGCTTGTTTCCCGTTTGAACATATCGGGCTGGAGCACAGCGGCCACGCTCAGCGCATCATGGGGATAACAGCCCTCAATGCCTTCGCGGGCTTTATAGACATCCATATAATGGTTGTGGGCCCGCTGCATGAAATGGGTCAGCGGCGTGGCGCATGCCCGGGCGATTTTCGCCAGTCGCGCCTTGCGCAATACCACTTTGCGGCACACATCCAGCGGGATGATGGTCAGCGGCAAACCGGCTGAAAGCACAGTTTTTGTCGCCTCGATATCGGAGCCAAAATTAAACTCTGCCCCGCCTTTACGCGGCGGCGGGATGCTCAAAGCGCCGCCCATAATTGTGATCGAGGTCAAGGATTGCAGCGCGGCTAAATCCTGCTGGCAGGCCCGCGCCAGATTGGTCAACGGACCCAGACAAATCAGATGACGTTCTTTTCCCGACGCAGGTGCCGCATGGCTATCGCGGGCAAACGCCGTGATCTGTCCGGCGGTTTTGATCGGGCACACACCAACAGGCTTGGGTAATATGCGCCCGGCTATGCGCTCGGCGGATGCCCCGCCCAGCCCGTCTGAGCCATGGACGGCGCGCGCATGCTGCCAATTGCCCTGAAGCGGTGCGTCGGCCCCGGCAAAAATATCGGCGTGCGGCTTGGGAAAAAACGATTGCACCAGCGCCGCATTACGCGCCGCCTTGATCGGCGCGACATTGCCAAACACGGTCGAGATGCCACTGACGCTCGTTTCCGGCGATGACAACGCACAGGCCAGCGCCAGCGCATCATCCACCCCGCCATCACTATCAATCCAGAGATTCAAACCATCTGTCCTTGCCTCTGATCATCACTTCTGGCCAAGCCGCCCGAAGCGCGTAAAGATGTTAGCTGTTTTTCGATCCAGGCAAACCCATGACCCTCATTCATCTTGTCATTCTGGCCCTTGTCCAGGGTTTGACCGAGTTTTTGCCGATCTCATCCTCGGCGCATCTGATTTTAACCCCGCAGGCGATGGGCTCGGCAGACCAAGGCCCGTTCATTGATGTGATGGCCCATGCCGGGTCTTTGCTGGCGGTTTTGGTGTATTTTCACCGTGATATCAAAGATGTGGCGATGGGCAAATTGGCGCTTTTAACCGGCAAGATGACACCGGGCGGGCGCCTCGCCCTGTTGGTAGCCGTCTCCCTGCCGCCGGTGATGATCTTTGCGGGCGCATTATATGTGTTTGATCTGGTTGAAGCTTTGCGTTCGCCCGCCGTGATCGCCGCGGCAACGCTGGTTTTTGCCGTGCCGCTCTATCTGGCCGATAAATACGGGCCTTCCACAAAGACCACCGAGACAATGAGTTTCAAGGATGCCGCCCTGATCGGCCTGGCCCAGCTATTTGCCCTGATCCCCGGAGCCTCACGCTCCGGCGTGACGATGACGGCAGGGCGCGCCCTGGGCCTGTCACGCAGCGAAAGCGCGCGCTTTTCCATGTTGATGGCGATCCCGGTCATCGCCGCCTTTGCGCTGGTTTCCCTGCTTGAACTGGTGCAGAGCGACACCAGCGGTGCCAGCCTCAATGCCGGGCTGATTGTCGCCGGATTGTCATTTCTGGCCGCGCTGGGTGCGATTGCCGTACTGATGCGACTGGTCGAGCGGGTCGGGTTTTTGCCCTTCGTGCTCTATCGCATCGCCCTGGGCATTGGCCTGATTGCGTGGATGGTGGCTTAGGGGGCATCAATCTCGCTACATGCCGCCTTATGTCTTGATGGAATAGTCCCTCAAGGTTTGCTCACGTCAAGGGCGGCAAAGCCGCCGCGAAGCGGGTTCTCCCTTGACGCGACGCAAAGCCTCTGAGGTAAAAGCTTTCAAGACATTCAGGGGGAATTATGGGCAGGCCCGATTTCGGCCCCACCCCTATTAAGCCGAGCGTTCGTGAAACTGGCCATAGCGGCGATAGCATTCCAGATAGGCGGGCACGACCGCTTCAATGGTCTCTGGCGTGATGCCCAGATCATCTAGGCCGCTAGCCCCCTCAGAGACCACATTATCGCTTTTAAGCTGGGTCAGCTGATCGCGGGTCAATACGGTCGGGACAAAGGGGAGGCTGCCGGCGATCTCGCCGATCAGGCCAATCACCTCACCGATGGCAAAGGGTAGCGGGATCAAAAAGCGCGGACGATCAATCGTCTTCAGAACAAAGCGCATAAGATCGGCAAAGCTGTATGTGCCCGGCCCGCCCAGCTCATAGATTGTGTCCGGGGCTTTGGCTGGATCAAGCGCGGCGACCACAGCGGCAGCGACATCACCGGCAAATACCGGCTGAAACAGGCTCTTGCCGCCACCAAACAAAGGCAAGGCCGGTGAAAAACGCGCCATCGCGGCAAAGCGGTTGAAGAAGCCGTCATCAGTGCCGAAAATCACCGACGGGCGGAGGATTTTGGCATCCGCCATCGCGGCCAGGACATGGGCTTCGCCCTCGGCCTTGGTGCGGGCATAGCGCGAGGCGCTGTTCACATCGGCTCCCAAAGAGGACATGTGCACCAGGGAGGTAATCCCGGCCTTGGCTGTGGCCTCGGCGATTATTTTCGCCCCCAGCGCATGCAGGCGTGAAAAGCTCTGACGGCCGCTTTCATTGAGCACACCGACCAGATTGACCACGCCAGACGCCCCGGCCACGGCCCGCTCAACGGAAGGCCGATTGCGCACATTGGCCTGAACCAGCTGCACCTGACCGACCACACCGGTGACACGTAAATCCTGGGATAAATGCGGGCGGCGCGTGGCCACACGAACGCGGTATCCCTCGCGCGTCAGGGCTCGAACCACATGGCGTCCAACAAAACCGGAGCCACCGAATACCGTGATAATCTCGTCGCGCAGCATGTGATCTTCCCTTGGAGTTTCGGGCCAGAGTTCGGCCCTGCATTGGGTTATCCTTGGGTAGACCAAAAAATCCACCGCCTGTCCATGCGACTTTACGCTTCAGCCCTGAAATTTGATCCCCGGCCCGCGAATAAATGCACCCGCACGCGGCGGGCTGTATTCCAATCGGCTCATCCCGGCCCGAAGCGTTGACACGGCGGCGGCGCTTCTTTACCTACCCGCCTTCCACACCGGCCCAGGTGGCGGAATTGGTAGACGCGCTGGCTTCAGGTGCCAGTGGCCGCAAGGCCGTGGAAGTTCGAGTCTTCTCCTGGGCACCAATTTGTTGGATCTCACGCGAGTTCACTCTGTTCGCCGCTCCGATGGGGCGGGCATTCGCCCGACGCCCACTTGGGCTTGCGAAGGCTTTGCCTTCGAGCTGATCTCAGACTTTTCCAGCGTCAAAGGCGGCGACATCATCGCGACGACCCCCTCGCCCCGCCTGAGCGGGGAGAGGGTACGGCGAAGCCGGGGGTGAGGGGTTTTTCAGGACGGAGCTCTGTCATCAGGCACCCCTCATCCGGCGCTTTGCGCCACCTTCTCCCCTGCCCAAACACAAGAAGGGGCGGGGCGAAGGGGTAAAGCCGCCATGGAGGTCTTGAGAATAAATGGTGCATGTCCCTATTTTGTCTTAAATTTGTTATGTGTGAGTCTTTGTGTGAGAGGCTGTATGTTCACATTCCATTTCAGTGGCTAGATTTAATTACCGAACCGGAAGATTGTTGGTTTATGGGGATAATTCGGTGACTGATCCACGCAGCGTAGCCAACCTGATACTTGATGAAGCAGACCTGCTGGGATTGGCGATAACAAATCTATCATTGCAAAAGCTTTTGTACTTCGCCCATGTCCGATCTTTGACCCGACACGGACGCGGTTTGGTGCCGGGATGTTTTGAGGCTTGGCAGTTCGGACCCGTTCATCCAGTAGTCTATCGTTCGTTTAAGTCCGCTGAAGGAAATGCTATCGGCTTTCGGGCCACTGCTCGAGATGCGCTTTCGGGTCAGGCAAAGCCTCTTCCACCAGTTATGGATGACGAAACACGATGCATTGCCGCAGAAACTGTTGTGACGCTTGGTCGTCTTCCAGCGGGTACGTTGGTTTCAATGTCGCATGCACCAGGCGGGCCGTGGGATCATATCGTGAACAAGTCTCGTTCATCGGTTGCCTTGGGAATGAGAATCTCGGATGATGTCATAAAGCGACTGAGTCGCTTTCATGTTGCAGCCATCAAGGAAACCCCATCCGATGTCGAGTTGCCCCAAGATGCGCCGTTTGCCGGAGACTGATCTGGCGAGAATTGCAGTGCTGCCCTCAGGAAACCAAGCGTCACAACTTGTAAAATTTCGAGATTCAATCATTCCGTTGAACTACAATCCTCTTCGAAAGGCCTATACAGGTTTGCTGAACATACAAGGTCCTCTCTTGCCGGATGCCACGAGGCCGAAATGGTCAACCGTGAGAGATGCAGTTGAACAGAATGCTCGCTTCCCGAAAGAGCTTGAGACAAACCTCAGTGTGGCGAGGGGACTCTATAAGTTTGCTGAGATGCACGACGTATCAGGGCGACCAGAAACGTTTATGAAAATGCAATTGCGAGCGGGTGAAGCAGTGTCTTTTCTGCATCCAGCGGTATTGTCTGTCGATGGGGCTCCCGTCGTCGCATTTTTTGACCCCCGAGATAGCAATAAATTATCCATCAAAGCTCGTCAGCTTGTGCTTTCATTGATGCATGAGCAATTACGAGTGCCGGACCCCGATTTTGCACAGGTTGGTCTCGCAATAATCCAGTTTGGCCCTAAAAGGGAAGTTAGTGACGGCATTTTTGTTCGCGAACCGATTTTTATCCGGGATACTGAAATCGATTTGCTTCCGTTTGAGGAAGCTGAAGAAATGGTTGCCAGTGTGTACAGCCAGTGGCGGGTTTTATTGCGTAAAGGATCTGCTGCTCGACGGCCTGCCGCCAACGATCATCAACGTGACCTTTTTGAGGGTGCCGTTGCCTGACTAGTAGAAGATTGGTGAGGCAGTCTATCCTTTAGGCGGGGCGTTTTGAATTGGACTCAAAGGCTTGGCCAGATATTGGGCCGCTGTAACGATCTTCGGACAAGAACTTGAGCAGCTCTCTAAGTTCGTGCTTCGTGGTAGGAATAGTAATATTGCCATTATTAATCAGTAAATTGAGGCCCGTGGCACTTGCTGCTTGTGTCAATTGCGTGACATTCATAGCACGAATGTTTTGATCATCCATTATATTGGCGATCAACCGGCGTGTTACGTTATTCGTTATGCTCAATAGATGATCTTCGTCTTGCACATCGAACTGTGCTATCTGGGCAAACCCCCGAACGTCGTCGTCGGTGGCAATTCGATACACCTCCCGCAAATCAACAAATCGTCGTATCGTGTGATCTGATCTGAATTTCATTGAGCCCGCTTCAACAACGGCAGCCAGATGATTGCTTAAACTAAATGCGCTCTCATCCATGCGCCTGAATTGATTGCCGTGGGAGATCAAAGAAAATTTACGGCGAAGAATTTGACCGACGGAAAAGGCTTGGATGAGCACCTTACTTGCACCATTGGCATCGAGGTGAACGACAAATAGCGCCTTTACATCCTCTTCTTCAATCTCGCCGGTATCAAGCAGTTGAAAAGACGTAGCATTGACTCCTACCGCCCTGTTGAACTGTGCTATTTCCTGAATATTCTGAAGCACCAAAACTTCGTCCTCATCAGGCTTATAGTTGCCGTCATAAGGAATTTCATGCGTGTCTGGTTGCAGAAATTCGGCGTGTTGCACTTCAAATAAACGCTGAACCTCGACTTGCACTTGATGATTCAACGGTACTCGCTTTATCTGGAGCTGCCCTTTGGGGCCGCATGCGGCATAGAGAGTCATAGTAGCTAATCCTCAACGTCAATGACGATGTATTCGGTTACTTGGGCCACATCCAGCGCATCTTTTGTATCGCGAAGTTGACGCTTTGTAATCAGCACGTACGTAACGCCCTCTTCGGTGCTAACCTTAAAGAAATGATATCCAAGAAGGCCAAGTAAGGGGTTGAAATGATAATTGTATCCAGAACTTATAACTAATGCGAAGACGACCATAACGGGAACGATAACTTCCCAGTTTAGGGCATCGACACTGGTTGTTAGTAGAGGGAAAACATATAAAATGAGGAACGCAATATTTTCGCGATCCGCAGCTTCAACGCTGGTGACCTTGAATTTCGTTCTCTCTGCTTCAGTCCGCAGGTGACTTAATAGCCTTTGGCAAAGCAGAATTAATGCTGCTGCGGCCAATGTTAGAATAAGTGCGATCACATATTCGCCGTCCAGAAGATAGACGAACGCGTAGGTGCACCCCACGGGCGCGAGTGCTGTTGCGGTAAGCAAAAGTTTGGCGAAAGTATTGAGCATAGCATTTGTCCTTTTATTCAATTGCCGCAACCAATGCGCGATGTCAATTTCGCCACACTGTTCACGTGCAACCATACCATTATCATCTGGGGGTGACAGTTTCTGTCCTAGGCGGTCTTCACGTCTGACCCATAGCTTGTCAGCGTGAAGCCAATTAATTGCCTAGACTGCACCGCTGCACTGTTATTGATACGAGCTTGACTTGATGAAGACGGGCATAGCCAACAAACGTTGGGTTTTGTGCTGTAGCCACTAACAGCAAACAGGCTTGTGTTTAGGGTGAATTATGCGCGCTTCGGGATCGGCGTGGATAAGATATCGCTATCCTCAAGAACAACTGGGACTGGCACCTTTTCTTTATATCTCGCGGCAGTTCGCTCTGCTCACGCCTCCGATGGGGCGGGCATTCGCCCGACGCCCACTTGGGCTTGCGAACCCTGTGGGTTCGGGGAGTGTTGTCTTTCAAAGCTCAGCCCTGAAAACCCCTTCTCACCCTTCTTGTATTTGGTCAGGGAGAAAATCCCCAAAAGGCCGGATGAG
>Ga0316207_10000992_pt1 | contig 38668 bp, 39 predicted proteins | sample 6weekpyrite_MG_FD_204943 | JGI IMG/M metagenome (GOLD analysis project Ga0316207, IMG submission 204943) | Microbial mat bacterial communities from mineral coupon in-situ incubated in ocean water Damariscotta River, Maine, United States -... | ecosystem: Environmental > Aquatic > Marine >... | reverse complement strand
GCGCCGCGTAGGTGATCGTTTCCGGTTCATCGCCCTCGCCGCCTCATCATCTGGCAGCGGCGCGCACCCCGTCAACATCAACAGGATTATGAGAAAGCCGCCCACGATCGGGTAAACGCAAGCGGGCTCCAATCCATTCCGCCCTCCGTGTCGACTAAGGAATGCAAATAATATTCTGCTATCCTGCTCAGTAAGGCAACCTAATTGTTACAACATTGGAAGATGATATGAAACGCTTCCAAAAGATCCTGGTGGTGCTGGATCCCGAAGACCAAGCACAGCCGGCTCTGGAACGGGCCGCCACATTTACGCATCTGAACCAGGCCAGGCTGCACGTGCTGGTGTTGCTCGAGGATCTGCCGCTCGAACTACGCATGCTGGTCACCGCACTGCCTCCACAGGAACTTGGAGTAACTTGCTTGCTTAGGCCCGATTTAAGCTTGCCTAAAAACAAAATTAAATTAGACTTAAGTTGATCTAAAGGAGTTTTTTGGTCAAGGAGCAAGTACAACATCAGCCAAGGGTAGCGTCGCAATCCGCTTAAGCATTGAGACGAATTCATCCTGTGCCGATATTTATAGATATTAAGGAGGATACTGCCATGAACGCATTTTCAAAAATAGCCGTTGCGCTGTGCTGCCTGGTTACATTGGGGTTGACCAGTGTGCCTCTCCAGGCGGGGGAGAATACCAACCCAGCTTTCTGGAAGCTCACCGTGACAGGGGATTTTGCGACGGTCCTGCAGGGATTAAAGACTCATCTGGAAGCCGAGCAGTTTCAGATTACCAGTGAAGAAAATCTGGCCAGGGGACTGGAGAATAATAAACAAGCCCTGGGGAAAGACAAATGGAACACCATTGGTTTCAAGGAGGCCACCGCGGTCCACTTCTGCTCGCTGGTCTTCAACCAGGAAGTCTTCAATCTAAACATGAACTGGTCCGTCTTCTGCCCCTTCAAGCTGGTCGCCTATACCATGAAGAAAGCACCTCAGGAGGTGACAATCATTATCTTGCGTCCCAGCTATTTGCTCAAGCATGATCCCCACCCCCGGGCGCGCGAGATTGGTGACAAGATCGAACGGCGGATCATCACGGCCATCAAGGAGGGCGTGAGGTAAAAGCAGCGTCCGGCTCGGCCCCACTTCGCCGTTGCTGTCACCGGCGCAGAAAACCTGTCCTGCCCCTGCGCAAGCCATGCGGCCTGCCCGCGTCCTGGCACCCGGCTTACGCGAGACCCGTAGTCAGACGCGCCAGGCCGACAACCACTTTGGTCAGGCGTAGGTAGTCGATCTTGTCCGGCGTATCCGTGCTCACGTGGTAATGGGGATAACGATAGAGGGCCGTGTCCGTTACCATCAGCGCGGGATTGCCCTCCTGCCAGAAGGCCCAGTGATCCGACCAGTGGATGCCCCCCCAGCCAGCCCGGCGCGGCGATACCCTCGGAGGAGAAATCGGTCCCGCGGCGGAACGACTGGAGGCAGTCCTGGACCAGATTGCGCCGGTGCTTACCGGTCTCCCTGGCGGCTCGGCGATATCGGACTTCCCTGACGGAACTCCATTTCCACGATCAGCGGCAGGTGGTCGGAGGCAACTCGGACCAGCTCCGAGTCCGGCACCTCGATATCCAATACCTCTATCTCCAGATCTACGAAGACATGATCGATACGTGCCGTGGGAAAGCGACCGAAGAAGGTGCTGCGGGGTCGATGACTGTCGAGCTCGATCTGCGCATCGTTGAGGCGCGTGCGCAGCCGACGGTACACCTTTGATGCCGGCAGCGCGTTGAAGTCGCCGCACAGCGCCACCGGCGCCCGGCAGTCGGGATGGCCCAGCCAGTCCGGCCCGAGCAGCGCCTCCACCTGCGCCCGGCGTTCGCGTGGCAGCAATCCCAGGTGGGTGTTAAGCACCTGCAGCTCGGCGCCATCCACGTCGATGGCCACCCACAGCGCGCCGCGGGGTTCGAGATAAGGCTTGCCGGGCAACCCCGGCAGCATTCCCGCCTTGACCAGGCGCATGGGCAGATGGGTCAGAATGGCGTCGCCATAGCGCTCTTCCTCGATGTGTAGGGCCGGATGGAAATGGAAGTCCATCTCCAGGTAGCGGGCAATCAGGTGGACCTGATCCATGCCTTCGGTGCGCGCCCGGCCCACGTCCAGTTCCTGCAGCGCGACCACGTCGGGGCGATAGCGGGCGATGACCCGCGCGATGCGTTCCGGCGACAGCTTGCCGTCCATGCCGATACAGCTGTGCACGTTATACGTGATAATGCGTAAGGTATCCTGTCTGGTGGCGCGTGTTTTCCTCGCAACGGGTTTGTATTCGGCACGGCCTAGCAGATGCAACGCGGCATGACGCAGGTCGCGCGCGCGCAGGTAGTCACGCTCGATGGCGGGCAAGGGCGCATCGCCCGGCAATAACACGAAGGCGTTTGTTTCCTCGGGCCCGGCACCGCCGTGGGCGCCGTTCTCGATGGCAAAGCTGCACGCCGCTGCCGCACCGGCCCGCCAGCCGCAGAGGACGAAATTCCCCGCCTCCGGGTGGTGGCACAGGGCGATCAACTCCTCGGTGGCCTGTTCTAGAAAGGGATGATCGGCACCGAGGACCTCGGCGTTCTGCCGGGGCAGGGAGAAGACGCCCGCATCGGTCCATGCCGTCACCCGTCCCGGGCTGTCCGGCGTCAGCACCAGCGGCACCTTCGCACTGCCCACCAGCGCCCGGGCCACGCTATCGCGCGCAGGCAGCTGCAGGTCGCGCTCGCAATAGACAAAGCCGACCGGCCCCAGCCCTGCCACGGCCAGTTGACCACCGACCGGCTCACCCTGGACCGCACCGTTGATCGGGAACAGCCGCTGGATCCTTTTACCGCCGAACTGCCGGACCCGCTGGGTCTGAACCCCGTGCGGTCCAAGTATCGGCACGGGTGCCGTGCTGATGCCGAGCTCGACAAACACCGCAGACACCGCTTCCTCAATCGTGCGGCCGTACAGCTTGTGGTAAGACTGTACTTCTTCCTGGCCGTGGTCGGAATAGATCCACACATAATAGTGACGGTGGGCCGAGCGGTGCGCCGCCCGCCACAGGCGGGCGATGGCGTCGTCGATGCCCTTGAGGGTCCAGTGGGCGAACAACGAGGACGGGCCGCGACGGTGAGCCTGCTCGTCGTAACCGAGGAAGTTGAGGTGGATGATGGGCAACCCCCGGGCGATATCGATCTTGGCGCCGATGGTGGCCATCTCGCGCAGCAGGATGGAGACCGCCACCCGCGTCGGCACGAACTTCAGCTCTTTGATGAGGTCATGCCCTGCGTTCAGGCCACGCACGAAATCGACCAGCGCCAACCCCAGCTCGACGACCAGCAGCACGCCAGTGCGCAAAAAACTGTAGAGATTGCTGAGGAGCAACAGCGCGACGACCAGGGGATTGGCGGCGCGCAGGGCCGGCCCCCAGCCCAGTGCCGACGGGCAGAAGTGGGGCTCGGCGGCGCCACCGGTGTAGTTATTCACGTAGGAGCTGCCGTCCTTGAGCAGCGGCTCGCCGCCGCTCTCCGCAAGCGCCCGTTCCACGCTGGCCGCGGCCGCCGGTTCGAACATGCGCACCAGGTGTCCGGAGGCGCTGTCGCGGAAGTTGAAGCCCGGCACCGCCCCCTTTACCCCGTAGAAGAGCTCGCCCTGGAAGGCCGCGGTGGTGGCAGGCACACCGGCATACTGGCGGTGCAGGTGGTAGTGCTCGCGCTGGATGAGCCGGCGCAGAAACGGCATCTCGCCACGTTCCAGGGCTCGCTTCAGCTGACTATGGGAAAGGCCATCGATCTGGATCATAACCAGGCCCGGCGCGGTCGGCGGCGCTTCCGATCGGGGCAGGCGCAGCAGGGTCGCCAGCCATTCGCTACGGCTGAGGCTGCGGCGCAGGCGGCGCAGAAAGGCTTCGATGCGGCCAATCACGGCAACGGTCGGCCGGAGGTCTCCGGCTCATTGAGGGCGGTAACAGCGGCCTGGGCCGTTTCCTTGATGATCTCCCACTCGGCCTCGATGAGACGCAGCACCTGCTCCCAGCGTTCTTGTTCTTGCGACCGTGTGACGAAGGATTTCTCACGCAGTGCCTGATAGCAGGCCAGGGCCTTGTCCGCGGTACGCGCCATGGAGAACCCGTCGGCGGTCGCCAACGCGTCCTGGCTGACCTGCCGCAGCTTTTCCTGCGGCAGGTCAGCCAGCCATTGCAAGGCGGCGCTGAAGGCCTCAGCAGTTTCATCGCGCAACAGCCGGCCGTTGCGCCTGTCCCGTACCACCTCCCGTACCCCCGGCGCGTCCAGAACCACTACCGGCACGCCCGCCGCCATGGCCTCGGTCAGCACCATGCCCTGGGTTTCGCTCTTGGAGGCGAAGGCGAACACGTCCATGGCGTGATAGGCATCGGCCAGTTCAGGAGGTTGGAGAATCCCGGCGAGTTGCAGCCGATCACCCAACCCTTCGCGGTCAAACACCGCCCGTATGGCGGACTCCGACGGACCTGTGCCCACTAGCAGGAACCGGGCGCGGGGCTCGGCCGCGAGGAAGCGAGCCACTGCCTGGGCCAGGAATCCCAGGTTCTTCTCCGGCGCCAGCCGCCCCAGGTGGCCAACCACGAAGGCGTCCTCCGGGATGCCCAGCATGCGCCGGAAACCCGCGCCATCCCCTTGCGCGAAGTGCGCCACCTCGACGCCGGTGGGTACCACCGTGATGGGTGTCTCTACGCCGCGCTCGCTCAGCAGTGTGGCAATGCTCTCGCTGGGGGCGAACACCTGGTCGCAAAGGTTGGCGTAGCGAGTGGCCAGCTCGATCACAAAACGGCGGAAGGCCGGTGAGTCGGCCGGGACGTAGTGGGTATACTGCTCGTACAGGGTGTGATGGGTGAACACCAGCGGCAGCGCGCGGTAGCGTGCGATGCGCATGGCGGTCATACCCAGCAGGTAGGGATGGTGGGCGTGCACGATGTCGGGCTGAAAAGCGTCCAACTCTTCGCTGAGCAGGCCGGATACCGGCAGGGGCGCGGCGAAGTCGCTGCCGTTGAAGTGCTGGATGGCGGGGATGCGCACCACGTCCGTCTCGTCGGCCGGTTGATTCTCAAACTCGGGTGCCACCACCCGCACCCGGTGGCCGCGCCGCCGGTACTCGGCGGCGAAGGCCGCCACGGAGCGCGCCACCCCGCCCACATGGGGTAGGTAGGTGTTGGTCAGCATGACGATGTTCATGGGCGCGCTTTCTCCAGTTCGACGAACGCGGTGCCAGCCGGCACGCTGACCGGGCGCAAGCCGGGCAGGCGCACCTCAATGGCCGGCGCTGCGTCGTGCCACTCGGCCTCCCAGGCCACCTTGACATGGTTGTCGGCGGGAATGAGTTCAAGCGCCAGTGTGCCGAAGGCGGTCGACGCAGGACCGAAACTCACCACCGCATCGCCCTCGAGCCAGCGCGCGGGCACGCCCTGGCAGAGGATGAGCCGGTCGCCTTCCTCGCGCAGGAACAGGTGACGCACCATCATCAGCCATTCCGCCGCCGCCCATACGTGCTGACCATCGCCCATGCAGCCACCGCCAGTGCGCGGATGGATCGCCTCCGGCCACTGCCCGGTGGGGCTGGCCAGCGCCGCCACCGTATCCAGCAGTTGCAGGTAGCGTAAGTCGCCCGCGCGCAGTAGCACCTGGGCGATATGCAGTGTCAGGTAGGGATTGATGCCAGCATGGATCATGTCCTGGAAGAAGCCGCCGCGCACCCAGCAATTTTCCAGCAGGAATTCGACCGTATCCAGCAGGCGCGGATCGTCCGCCGGGCACAGCTGCAACGGATAACCCACCGCCAGCGAACCGATCACCCCGGCATCCAGACGCCGGTAGGGCGAAGCGGGCATCGCCGGCCGCGCAAGCCGCGCGGCGGCGAGGTTGCGGTCGACGTCGGCCGCAAACGCCCCGGCCTCACCCAGAAATTCCTCGGCGGCGGCTTCGTCACCCATGGACGTGCACAGGGTCGCCGCCGCGCGCAGGCCGGCAATGCCCCAGAAGTCGTCCCAGTAATAATAGTCGTTAGGCCCGAGATGCTCAGCGCTGAAGCCCGCGGGCAACAGGCCGGCATGGGGCGAATCCCGCTCCTCCGTCAACCGTTTCCTGCCGATCCAGCGGGCGCCGCGCAGGATCGGCTGCCGCCAGTCAGGCTTGGGCGTCCTGCCTGTCAACGCGCAAAACCGCTGCATGATCCACAGCACCTGGCCGTTGGCGTCCCATTCTCCTTCCTGGGAATGAAAGTAGCCACGTGCGGTCTGGCGTGGCGGAAAGTGATCCAGGGCGCGTTCGGCACGGTCCGTCAGCCCGGCGCACAGCAGGGCGTGGATGATGAAGGCCGCATCGCGGAACCAGAAGCGCTTGTAGGTGTAGGGCCCGGGATAGACATCGCTGGACGAATGCAGGATCAGGGTGCGCAGGGCGGCCGTGTAGAGGTAGCGAAACCGCTCGTCGGGCGCCTCGAATTCACAAACGCCTTGCAGGGCCTGCCGCCAGGTGACCGGCGCCGTCTGTGGTGGCCGTGTCTCGGACAACAGCGGAACGCGGATGACCAGCTCGCGCGCCTGCCCCGCTTCGAGCCGGAACAGCGCTGCCGCCGTCGCCATGCCTACCTCGCACACCCCCGCCGTCTCATCCTCCCGGTCCCGGAGATGGATCGCCACATCGCCGGCACGGTAGTCCGCGACATGATGCCGCTGCGCCGGTGCACTGAAGGTCACCGCCTGCTCTCCATCGATGCTCCATCCCGTGCGCCCGGGCGAGAGTGCGACCTGATGAATAAAGCTGATCCCCTCGGGGTTGTAGGGCCGCAGCGCCAGCACCAGCCACCCGTCGGTGTCGCAACGGGCGCCGAGCCGCAGCCGGCAGACCGGCAGCGCCGATTCGATCTGGACCGAGGCATGGCTGTCCAGGGCCAGACCGTCCTGTTCGGCCTGCGTGACCACCGCCAGGTCATCACCCATCTCCCAGCGCTGGCGCACCTGGCCGCTGCGCGAGGGCAACAGCCGGCGCCCGTCGTCCCCGATCACCCAGGCGTCCAGCGACCAGCCGTCGTAGTGGGGTGTGAGCAGGCCGCGGGGATCGACGATCGGCAGCGCGTCCACGTCGGGCAGGCCGATGGCCGTCCAGTTGCGGTGGGTGAGATTGACGTGGGTGATGGCGAAGGCGCGCGGCACGAAGGCGTCATCTTCCGGATCGAACTGGCGCTCGATCCAGTAGGGCCAGACCCAGTCGAGGTTGTGCTGGATGACCCGGGCATTGATCAGGCCGCGCGCATGGAACACCACCCCGGCGCGCAGCAGCTCAACAGGTTCCGCCACCTCGGCGGGCTGGGCGAAGCGATGCAGCCGCGCCAGCAACGCCACCGGATCCAGGAACCCATGGGCGCGGGCGATGCGGCGAATAAAAAACCGCCAGGGCAACCACTTTAACCACAGCATCACTTTCCTCCTTTCCCACCCTCTTCGGTGCACCTCGCCAACGCCCGGCGAGCCAGGCGATTGAGGTAAATCACGACCCCGACCGCGACCAGAAAACCGGCGCCGTACAGGCCCCATTCGAGCTGTGTGCGGTCTGTGTTGCGCATTCCGAGCGTGGCAATATCCGCGGCGATCGAGCCGAGATAGACGCTATGCACCGAGAACGGGATGATGCCGAGGAACGTGCCTCCGGTGAAACCCCGCAACGAGAACGGCGTGAGCCCGAAAAAATAGTTGGACAGCTTGAACGGGAAAAACGGCACCAGCCGGGTCAGCATGACGATCTTCCAGCCCTGGGGCGCCAGTTCCTCGCTGACCAGCTTCAACCTGGCATGAGCCAAAATAAAGCGGGTGGCGCGCTCACCGAACAGATAGCGTGCTATCAGGAACGCGAGCATCGCACCGAGGGTCGTGCCAAACACAACATAGATCGCGCCCTCCACCACGCCGAACACGAAACCGGCGCCGGTGGTGAACAGCACCCCGGGCAGCACCAGCACCACCACCAGCACCATGATCAGCATAAACAACAACGATGCCCAGGCACCCTGCGCGTCGATCCATTCGAGCAGTTGTAACACCTGTTCATGGGCATCGAAAGAAACCAGCACGCCGAGAGCGGCCGCGGCGAACAGGACGCTGATGATCATACCCCAGGCGGGCGAACTGTGTTTAGCCAACATGACCTGCTACCTGACCCCGTGCCTTTTGGCGGGTTCAAATTCAGTCGCGGCCCAGCCGGTGTCCAGTCCATCCGGCGCGATGGCACCGCACTCCGCTTGCCGCTAATTGCGGCTGGGACAGCCGCACTCTCTCGATTATCGCTGCCCTTGTCGTAACCATCCGCAACAAGGTCCTGTAGCCGAACACGTTCACCGACTGCGCTTCGGCGACATGGAACTCCGTTTCCCGAACAAAGCGTTCCAGGGAGTAGTCGGCGCGAAAGCCCAAGGCCCGGAAGAGTGGTGCCAACCGTCTCTCCGCCCGCACGGCAGACGCGCATCATCTCGCTTACCAACCGTTCTGGGCCATGCACGACCGATGCCACGTACATGGCCACGACGCGGTCGAAGGCATCGTCGGGAAAATCCATGTGCTCCTAGGGTCTGTTGCGGGCGACGTTCGCCAAACCAGAGGTCCGCGCCCAGAAGCAGGCCGAGTGTGGCGGCAATCAACAGAGCAAAGGCAATGATAAGCACTATGGGATCAGGCGTTAGCATGGTTTCTTGTTCTTGAGTGGCCTGCCTTCCGGAGCATGCTCACGCACTTTTTTGCGATGCCAGCTCCATGTGTATGCTGAGGGATAGTCACAGGAATTAATTCCCCCGGTTAAGAAAAAGTATAGCATGTGGGCGCTCCTGCGCATCCATGCACAGCAGGTGAGTATTCAGGTTGGTGCTAATCCAAACCGCTGGATCAGCGTCACCGCATGAGTTTTACTCATTCGAAGCAAATTCGGCACCTTCCCGTTTCGCTGCTCATCTATCACTTGCGCAGAAATCTTCCAGGGCAATCTTTTCCCGCAATGACGATGAATTGAACAGCTCACACAATGCGCGGGAGATAATATCTCAGCCAACAATTACGCTCACACACTGCCAGAAAAAGGCCGCATTACCTGCTCAATAATCCACTACAAATGTCTTCACTATTTCGGTATGGTGCAAAAAGAGGCCAGCGCAGAGCTTGCCCGCGCTGCATTGCTTCATATGGGCGCTGAAGATCCGGAAATAGAAGTTGCATTGTAACATTTCCGGGATGACTATTATGGGCGAATCAACCGGAGTATGCGTGAAGAGTAAACGGGATACCAACAAACTACCCCGCAGCAAGCTGCAGGGAATTCAACCCATAGAGATTAAAAATAAAAGAAAAATACAATTTTTCTTTTCTGAATAATTCAGAAGTTCCTTACGAAAATATTTTCCGCAAATTACAGGTCATTACGGTAAGAATATTGTGACAACCATTTATTCCATACCCGGGTTTTCCGAGCCGGTCAGCTCACTCAGCCATTTGCTGCCGGCGGGCCTGTTTCTGGTGCTCGGTATTTTCCTTCTGTTTCACGGACGCAGCAATCGCAGTCGCATGCTCAGCCTCACGGTATTCGTCTTTTCTACGCTTTTCATGCTCGCCATGAGCGGTGTGTTTCATCTTCTGGAACCCGGCGGCAATGGCCGGGAAGTGCTGCAGCGGCTGGATCATGCTGCAATCTTCGTGCTGATCGCCGGCACCTTTACGCCAATCCATATTATTCTGTTCCGTGGCTGGCGACGCTGGGCCGTGCTGAGCCTGATCTGGCTGCTGGCCATCAGCGGCCTGACCCTGAAAACCATATTCTTTCATGATATGAACGAATGGCTGGGTCTGCTGTTCTATCTGGGACTGGGCTGGCTGGGGATTATTACCGCAATTCTGATATATCAGCGTTACCGCTGGCGCTTTCTACCGCTCCTGCTTGGCGGCGCTGCGGCCTATACACTGGGGGCGCTGATTGATTTTTCCCGTCTCCTCGATCTGCTGCCCGGCGTGATCGGCCCGCATGAGTTGTTTCATGTTTTCGTCCTCGCAGGAATCGGCTGTCACTGGTATCTGGTTTACCGCATCAGCGATGCCCATCGCCATGGCCGTCTCTACCCGCATCCGCGCCCGCCATCCTTTTCACTGGAATAAGCATGCCGATTAAAATTGAAACACTCGACCACCTGGTGCTGACGGTCGCCGATGTCGAGCTCAGCTGTGAATTCTATGCCTCAATCCTGGGAATGGAAATCATCACCTTTGCAGGCGGGCGTAAGGCGCTGAAGTTCGGCAGGCAAAAAATCAACCTGCATCAGCAGGGAGCGGAATTTGAGCCGAAGGCCCGCCATCCCCTGCCCGGCTCTGCCGATCTGTGTTTCATAAGCACATCGGAGATGACGAATATCCTTCGCCACTTGAATGATTACGGAATTGAAATAGAACAAGGCCCCGTTCAGAGAAGCGGGGCCTGTGGCGCTATCGAGTCGGTATATATTCGAGACCCGGATCAGAATCTTGTCGAAATCGCCTGTTATCTCTGATTATTGATGGGTTTCACTTCGTTCTACCCATCCTACTCTATGTCCTCTGTAGGATGGGTAGAACGAAGTGAAACCCATCAATCCGTGCTCAAAACTCAGTCGAACGGATGGTTCAGAATAATGGTCTCGTTGCGATCCGGCCCGGTGGAGATGATATCCACCGGCACGCCGGTGACCTCTTCGATGCGTTTCAGGTAGGCGCGGGCATTGGCCGGCAGGGCATCATAGTCTTTTACGCCTACCGTGGATTCCTGCCAGCCCGGCATATCTTCATACACCGGCTCGCAGGTTTCGAAGGCCTCAGCACCTACCGGTGGGGTATCGCGCAGGCCATCGGCTGTTTTATAGCCGGTGCAGATGCGGATGGTATCCAGGCCATCCATGACGTCGAGCTTGGTGATGCACATGCCGCTGACGCTGTTGATCTGCGCTGAACGACGCAGGGCCACGGCATCGAACCAGCCGCAGCGGCGCGGCCGACCGGTGGTGGAACCAAACTCATGGCCTTTTTCCGCCAGGTGGTGGCCGGTTTCATCCAGCAGTGCCTCGCCGTCATACAGCTCGGTCGGAAAAGGACCGGAACCAACGCGGGTAGTGTAGGCCTTGGTGATGCCCAAAATGTAGTCGAAATAGCCGGGACCCATGCCGCTGCCAGTAGCCGCGCCGCCGGCAGTGGTATTGGAAGACGTTACATAGGGATAGGTGCCGTGATCGATATCCAGCAGCGCACCCTGCGCGCCTTCGAACATCACGTTCTCACCGTTGCTGCGGTACTGATGCAGCATAGCCGGAATATCAGCGATCAATGGCTGCAGAACATCGACCATGGCCATGCTCTCATCCAGCACCTGATTGAAGTCGACCGTGTCCGCCTTGAAATAGTTTTTCAGCGCAAAATTATGATAATCCAGCACTTCGCCCAGCTTGGCGGCGAAGCGCTCGCGATGAAACAGATCGCCCAGACGCAGACCACGGCGGGAGACCTTGTCTTCATAGGCCGGACCGATACCGCGACCGGTGGTGCCGATAGCCTTCTTGCCACGCGCGACTTCGCGAGCATGATCCAGGGCCACGTGATAGGACAGGATCAGCGGGCAGGCTTCACTAATGCGCAGACGTTCACGCACAGGCACGCCGCTTTCTTCCAGCATGATCAATTCCTTGAGCAGCGCTTCCGGCGACAGCACCACGCCATTGCCAATCAGGCACATGACGTTCTCGCGTAAAACACCCGAGGGAATCAGATGCAGCACGGTTTTCCTGCCGTCGATGACCAGTGTGTGGCCGGCATTGTGTCCACCCTGGAAGCGCACTACTGCGCTGGCGCGGTCGGTAAGCAGGTCAACGACCTTGCCCTTGCCTTCATCACCCCACTGGGTGCCGATAATAATAACGTTTTTACCCATAGTTCAACCCAACTTTATATATTCAAAAATTTATTATAATTACAGATACGATTATCAATCACAGCCCAGTAGGCTGGGCGCAATTTAAAAATATCAGACCAGGCTGTTGGGCTTCATTTTATTCAGCCCAACCTACTTGACTACTTAACAGACCAGCCTTTGCCATCCTTTACAATTTCACGCGTACATCCCATCTCAGACGCGCCGCCTTTCTGTCCCGGCAGGGCCTGAATAACGCGCTCGCCCTGCGAGCGCAGTTTACTGATCAAGGTGATCAGATCCGTATTGTTATCAGCCGGAGCAAAAATCGCGCTGCGAACTTCTTCTGTTTCCGGTACGGTTTCGATCAATACTTTCAGATCGGTACTGAAACCGGTAGCCGGACGCGCACAGCCAAAGACCTCGCCAATGTCGTCATAACGTCCACCCTGGGCAATCGCCAGTCCGCGGCCGGGAACATAGGCGGCAAACACCACGCCGGTGTGATAATGATACCCTCGCAGTTCGGCCAGATCGAAGTGCAGATTCAAATCAGGCTGGCGCTGCCGGAGTCCATCGGCAATCGCAGCGAGGTTTTTCAACGCGGCATTCACGACTTCACCGGCTGCCCGTAACTGCTGTCCTGCCTGTTGCAGAACCTCTTCGCCGCCATTCAGATCGACCAGCGCCAGCAGCATACCGGCAATACTGTCATCCAGTTTCCAGTTAGCAAGGCAGGCTTCGATTTCTGTTCTGGCTTTGCGCTGCAGGGCGTCAAATAACTCCGACTCCTGCGCCGGACTGAGTCCGGCCTGCTCGGCCAGGCCCCGGTAAATGCCGACATGGCCCAGATCGATGTAAGGCTCTGCGACGCCGGATTGATGCAGGGTTTCAATCATCAGGCAGAGAATCTCAACGTCACTCTCCACGCCGCTGTGGCCATATAACTCAGCGCCGAGTTGCAGCGGACTACGGGAGCCGGCAAAACTGTCAGGGCGTGTTTTAATCACACTACCCATGTAACACAGGCGCAGGGGCGCATCCTGTTGCAAATGACGCGCGGCAATACGGGAAACCTGGGGTGTCATGTCGGCGCGAATGCCCATCATGCGACCGCTAAGCTGATCGGTCAGCTTGAACGTCTGCAGATCCAGATCGTTACCCGTGCCGGTGAGCAGGGATTCCAGATATTCGATGAACGGCGGCATCACCAGCGCATAGCCCCAGCTATCATAGATATCCAGCAGCCTGCGCCGCAACGCTTCCAGTGCGCGAGCCTGGCGCGGCAACACTTCCTCGATACCTTCCGGCAACAGCCAGCGTTCGTCTTTCATGATCAGCCTTTAAATCAGCCTTTGAAAAAATATAACAGCAGCGCGCCAGCCGCCATGCTTATCAGTCCTATACTGCGCAGGACGCGATCATCCATCTGGCTGATGGTTAGCATGGTCTGCCGGAAGTTACGCGGACTCAGCGCCGGCATCAGTCCTTCGATCACCAGCACCAGCGCCACTGCCGTCAGTAAATACTCGATCATTCTAAATTATTATTTGCCACTGGCATCCTTGAAATACCTGAAGAACTCGGAATCCGGCTCCAGCACCATCACATCACCTTCACGGCCCATCGATGAACGATAGGCGTTGAGACTGCGATAGAAAGAGAAGAATTCCGGATCCTTGCTATACGCTTTGGCATAAATTTCCGAGGCCCTGGCATCGCCGCCACCGCGCAGTTGCTGGGCTTCTTTATAGGCATTAGCCAGGGTTACGGTACGCTGGCGATCCGCATCGGCGCGAATGCGCTCCGCCGCTTCCGCACCACGGGAACGCAGATCCTTGGCCACACGGGTGCGTTCAGCTTCCATACGCTGGTACACCGATTCGCTGATGGTCGCGGTGAAGTCGATGCGCTTGACCCGTACATCCACCACCTTGATGCCGAACCTGCTCAATTGATTGTTGGCCTTTTTGGTTACATCATCCATGATCATCGCGCGTTCACCGGAAATGACGTCCTGAATATTTCGGTTACTGAACTCACCACGCAGACCTTCATTAATGGTGGTATAGATGCGTTCCATAGCCTTGCGTTCATTTCCGCCCATGGCTGTGTAATAGGTGCTGACATCGCTAATTCGCCATTTGACGAAGAAATCCACGTTGACGTTTTTCTTCTCCTTGGTCAGATAGTTGGCGGGCCGCGCATCCAGGGTCAGGATGCGCTTGTCAAACTTCTTCACGTTATTGACAAACGGCATCTGGAAATGCAGTCCCGGCTGATAATCAGCCTTGACGATTTCACCCAGCCTGAACTTGATTGCCAGCTCACGTTCGTTCACGGTGAATACCGAAGACAGAAACAGTATAACGGCGATGGCGATAACGACCAGGATGCCAATTTTAGAACTGTTCATTAGCGTACCTCCCGGCTGCGCAGCCGTTCACTGAAGCGGTTGTCACGGGTAGACTGCGGCGCTCTTCTGCGCGTAGTCGTCGGCGTGCTGCTGACATCACTTTCAACCACCGACGGCTGGCGTGAAATAATTTTATCCAGTGGCAGGTACATCAGGTTGTTGCTGTTCTTCACATCCAGCATCACCTTGCTGGAACCAGCCATGACTTCTTCTAACGCATCCAGATACAGACGCTCTCGGGTCACTTTTGGCGCCTTCTTGTATTCACCCAGGACTTTAAGAAAACGCTCGGTTTCACCTTCGGCGTGGGCGACCACTTCTGCCTCATAGGCCCTGGCTTCCTCTACCACGCGCGCGGCCTTACCTCGCGCTCTTGGCAGTACGTCATTGGAATAAGCCTCGGCTTCGTTGATCTGGCGCTGCTTGTCCTCGCGCGCTTTAATCGCATCATCAAAAGCCTGCTGCACCTGTTCGGGCGGCTGGGCATCCTGCATATTCAGGTTGACCACAGTGATGCCGGTGGCGTAACTGTCAAGGATTTTCTGAATCAGTTCGCTGACGCCCGCGGCCACTGCAACACGACCTTCAGTGATGACAAAGTCGAGTTTGTTCTTGCCGACAATTTCACGTACGGCACTCTCCGTCGCCTGGCGCAGAGTTAAATCAGGATCGCGTACATTGAACAGGAAGTCGCGCGCATCCTTGACCTTGTACTGGACGGTGAATTTGATGTCGATGATATTCTCATCCTGGGTCAGCATCAGGGCCTCATCGGAGGTATGCCCGAGGTTGACGCTGCGAATATCTTCCACGTCTACGATTTCAACACTCTGAATGAAACGTGGATACCAGTGTGGTCCCGGGTCGGTAATCGAATTGAAGGCGCCGAACTGCAGCACCACACCCTGCCTGCCCTGATCGACGATATAGATACCAGACAATCCCCAGATAACGAGCAGCACCGCCGCGATCACGCCCATGCCGATCGAACCGGCATTGCCGCTAGAAGCGCCGCCACCGGCGCCAGAACCGCCCTTGCCACCAAACAGCCCGCCGAGCCTGGCCTGCAGCTTCTTGATGAATTCATCCAGATCGGGGGGACCCTGATTGGGGCGGTTGCCCCAGGGATCTTTGTTTCCTGAACCACCGGGTTCGTTCCAGGCCATGTCATGACTCCGTAGATTTAGTTGATATTGCAAATTGGGGTAACAGATTCAGATACCGAAATATCTACTGTCACATAAGGGATGGATTCTATGGGGCTTCGCCCATAACCGCAAGGCGGGGATTTTGATCGATACCAATTATATGTCCTGTAAGATCTTCATGTTTGTCCAGAATCTGCCATTCGTTGGCAGGCAACTCCACCTTGATAATCCAGTTGCCCTGCGCGTCTACTGATTCCTGTAGAATCTGGCCTCGCTCGTACAACCGCGCACGCAGGCGTCCTTCAGCCGTAGACAACTGCAGATGCCGGATGATACAGCCCCGATCCAGCACCTCGACAATGGCCTCACGCAGCAGCTCCAGTCCCTGACCAGTCAGGGCCGAGATCCAGACCCGCAGTGGGCGGCCTTCACCATCCCGTTCAATTCGAGGCTCGACTTCCGTTAATTGATCGATCTTGTTGTACACCAGCAACTGCGGCCTGTCCTGGGCGCCAATTTCTTCCAGCACCTGGTTAACCTGTTCCATCTGCTCCGAACGTTCCTCACTGGCGGCATCCACCACATGCAGCAGCAAATCCGCATCCCGGGTTTCCTGCAGGGTGGAGCGGAAAGCCTCGACCAGATCGTGGGGCAAATGACGAATAAAACCGACCGTATCCGCCAGCACAACAGACTGGCCACCGGACAGATCCAGCCGCCGCAGAGTCGGATCAAGTGTCGCAAACAGCTGATTAGCAACCATCACATGCGCGTTCGTCAGCGCATTGAACAGGGTGGACTTGCCCGCATTGGTATATCCGACCAGCGAGACTGTCGCAAGTTCCGCCCGCCTGCGTGCGCGCCGCCCCTGCTCCCGCTGCCGCCGAACTCGGGTCAGGCGTTTATTGAGCTGGCGAATGCGATCCCCAAGCAGGCGACGATCGGTTTCCAGCTGGGTTTCACCCGGTCCGCGCAGGCCGATACCGCCTTTCTGTCGTTCCAGGTGCGTCCAGCCACGCACCAGCCGCGTCGACAGATGCTGGAGCTGGGCCAGTTCCACCTGTAGCTTGCCTTCATGGGTGCGCGCCCGCTGGGCGAAGATGTCCAGAATCAGACCGGTGCGATCCAGCACCCGGCACTGGAACAACTGTTCCAGGTTGCGTTCCTGCACCGGGCTCAGGGCATGGTTAAACAGCACCACATCGGCCTGTTCACGCTCCACGCAGGCGCGCACCTCTTCGGCCTTGCCGGTGCCAACAAAATAACGGGAATGGGGGGAAGTACGCGAACCGGTAATGGTCACCACCGGCTCGGCGCCGGCGGATATCACCAGTTCACGGAATTCACGCAGATCTTCACGGTTCAGATCAGAATACAGGTCGAGATGGACAAGTACTGCCCGCTCGCCCTTTTGTGGACGTTCAAACAAGCAGCATCATCTCCGGTAAAGACACACGGATCAGATATTACCCTTGTCGCCGCTATCGTGGCCACCGTTATGCCCTACGTTATCGGCGGTTGACAGTTTGACATTACGCGCCGGCACGACAGTGGAAATAGCATGTTTGTAGACCATCTGGCTGACGGTGTTTTTCAACAACACCACAAACTGATCAAAGGATTCAATCTGTCCATGCAATTTGATTCCGTTTACTAAAAAGATCGAAACGGGAATACGCTCTTTCCTCAGCGCGTTCAAAAAAGGATCTTGAAGGGATTGCCCTTTGCTCATAATTATTATCTCCGCAAAGTTATTATAGTGTCGGGTTTAGATCCTGACTGGCCAGATCGAAACCCTTTGGCTATGTGTTGTTATTTCAGAAAAACCTGAATCTTCCTGTAAGGTACCAATTTTACAGTTTACCACAACAGCATTACTGTTTCCCGATTGCGGTATTCAGAAAATCCAGCACTTTATTACCCAGATCAGGAGTCAGACTATCAAAACGATGTAAGTCCGCTTCGGAACGCATCCAGGTAAACTGACGCTTGGCCAACTGCCGAGTGGCGATAATGCCTTTCTCAATAGTTTCAGTATAGTCCATTCTTCCTGATAAAAGTTCCCATACCTGTCGATAACCCACCGCACGAATGGAGGGCATACTGCTGTCCAGATCGCCACGCGCCATCAGCGCCTCCACCTCAGTTATTAATCCCTGCTCTATCATCTGCCGAAAACGTAACGCAATACGCTCATGCAGCACACTCCGATCCGCCGGCGCTACCGCCAGTTTGACCACGGGCCAGGGTAACACCAGCCTGTTTTTCTCCTGCTGCTGCAGGCTTGAGAGGGGGGAACCGGTCAATTCATAGACTTCCAGCGCCCGTTGGATACGCTGGGGATCATTGGGGTGAATCCGCTCAGCCGCCAGCGGATCGATATCAGACAGACGCTGATGCATGCCTGCCCAGCCGATCTGTTGCGCTTCGGCTTCGAGTTTTTTCCGGATCGCAGCATCGGCGGCGGGTAACTCGGAGAGCCCGTACAACAGCGCCCGGAAATAAAGCATGGTGCCACCGGTGAGCAGGGGAATTCGCCCGGCCGCATGAACAGCCTGAATTTCCCGCAGCGCATCGGCGCGAAACTCGGCTGCGGAATAGGCTTCGGCCGGATCGCGAATATCGATCAAGCGGTGTGGCGCCTGCGCCAGCGTTTGTGCCTCCGGCTTGGCCGAGCCGATATCCATGCCACGATAAACCATGACCGAATCGACGCTGATGATGTCCAGCGGCAGGCGTTGCTGCAATGCGATCGCCAGATCGGTTTTGCCCGAGGCCGTCGGTCCCATGAGCACTATCACCGGCATCGATGGCTGTCGCTCAAACTCCATTTCAGTTGCCATGAATCAGGCCATGTAGTTTATCCGCATCCAGTTTCCGCCAGATCCCCGCCTCCGACTCAGATGGGTTTAACCGCAGCTGCGCAAGCAATTCCTGCTGTCCGGCGCCACTGTTATCCACCGTCATCAAACTACCCACCTGTTGGGTAAGCAGCGCAAGCGGATCGGCCACATCATCGGCAAATGTTGTCAGCAGCGCGGGCAGCAGTTGTGAGAAATCCACCTGCCTGAGTGCAGCCGGCGCAGCCCGCAATTGCAAACTGTCCGGCCCCGACTCCGACTGCGTCCATTCAAATCCGACTCCTGCCAGCAACGCTTGCTGCTGCAGCAAACCTTTTCGTTGCCGCTCATCCAGTTGCAGGCTCAGGGGAAACAGCAGCGGCTGGCTCACCGCGGCGCCATCCAGGTATTCCTGCAAATGCTGTTTTAACAGCCAGGCTCGGGCGGCAGGCATATCCACCAGAATCAGCATATTTTCCTCCTGCGCCAGCAGGCAGTCACCGATAATTGTCAGCGGCCGCACCGCATCTAGTTCAACATCGGCAACAGGAGCGCTGGCAGCAAGTGTGCGCAGGCGCGAATAGGCCGCCACTGATTCCTGCAATACCGACCTGGATTGTCTCTGTGATAAACGGGCATCGCGCGGGGTACAGGTCGGGGAAGCAATTTCCTGCGGCATATTACCCTCGGCCGGCTTCACCCATGCCAGCGGCGCCGCTTCATTCTCATTAGAACCCGGGCTCGCAAAAGACTGCGTCAGGCTGTGGGCGAGAAAATCATGCACCTGCCGCGCTTCACGAAAGCGGACTTCGTGCTTGGTCGGATGCACATTCACATCCACCTGCTGCGGGTCCAATTGCAGATACAGCACCCAGGCCGGATGACGTCCCGGAAAAATGCGGTCTTCATAAGCCTGACGCAGGGCGTGGTTCACCAGCCGGTCACGAATGATGCGGCCGTTGACAAAAAAATACTGCAGATCCGCCTGGCTGCGCGCCGCTTTCGGAGGCAGCACCCAGCCCGTTAGTTGCAGGCAGGGCGAACCGCTGCTGGCGACATCAATGTACTGCGCCTGCTGCATAAAAGCCTTGCCACAGAGACGGGCAAGACGGCGTTCCTGTGCAGACCGGTCTGCCGCTACCGGCAAGTGGAACACCTCGCGCCGATTGTGACGAAAGCGAAGCCCCACATCAAAGCGACTCAGCGCCATGCGCCGCACCACGTCCTCGAGATGCCGATATTCGGTGCGCTCACTGCGTAGAAATTTGCGCCTTGCCGGAATATTATAAAAAAGATCGCGGGTTTCCACTGTAGTCCCGGCAGGATGAGCCGCCGGGATCGGCCTGCCCGGCTTTTGATCCGCATCGCTAATTTGCAACTGCCAGGCCTGCTCACTATCCGCCTGCCGGGAAGTCAGTTGCAGATGCGACACCGAGCCGATACTCGCCAGCGCCTCACCACGAAAGCCCATACTGGCAATCGACTCCAGATCTTCGAGCGAATGGATCTTACTGGTAGCGTGGCGACTGACCGCCAGCGCCAGCTCATCGGCAGCAATACCATGGCCGTCATCACGAATAGCGATGCGTTTGATGCCCCCCTGCTCGACTTCAATATCGATCTGGCGAGCGCCTGCATCAAGACTGTTTTCCAGCAGTTCCTTGAGAATCGAGGCCGGGCGCTCAATCACCTCGCCGGCGGCGATCTGGTTGGCCAGTTGACGAGACAACAAACGAATGGGCGCAGTGACTGACATTGGTATAGCTTAAAGCAATGCGTGAAAAGCGAAAACCCGCATCGCTATGTGCAGAAATACAGACGCGCTACCTGAGAGGAAATAATCTATTTGCAAAACCTGAAATTCAGACATAAAATAAATATATGCCCACATTAAAATTCACACATAAAGGCAGTGGCCATCACTACCGATACTCTCTGACGGGCAATTATCTGTTTTTAAACCTCGATAATTTTCAACACGGCGCTCAGCGGCGCCATAAACAACCGCCCCCTGACAAAATGGAGAAAAAACATGAGTAACCTCATCAATGGAAACAATTTCAACCTCACCTTCGATGGCCGCCTGGTCAACCTCTCTGACTGGACTCCCGAGATTGCTAAAGCCATCGCCAAAGGGGAAGGTCTGGAGCTAACTGACGCTCACTATGACATCATTAACCTGATGCGCGACTACTATTTCACTTATAACATCGCACCCATTATGAAACTGCTGAAGCGTGAAATCGCCAGAAAATTCGATCCGGAACGCGCTACCGATGAGGCTATCAACTCCCTGTTCCCCGGCGGCGTCCAGTATCAGGGCAGCAAAATTGCCGGCATCCCGATTCCCATGCTGGACTCAGAACTGGAGCCTGCTGCTCAGCTTAGAAAAACCGAAACAAAATCAGCCTCTCAACATTACAATGACAGTTTTAATTTCAATGGCAAACAGATCAAGGTCTATCACAGCGGCAATCTGGTCAACCTCGACGACTGGAATGAGGAACTGGCCGAGCATATGGCGCAGCAGGAAGGCATCGAACTGACGAATGCGCACTGGGTAGTGTTGCGCTACTTACGCAAATTCTATTTCCAGTACGGCATCACACCGATGGTGAAAATACTGATGAAACACATGGGTGAAGAACTGGGCACGGATGTCAGCGACCGTGACTCACTCTATCGCCTGTTTCCCGGCGGACCCTCACGCCAGGGTTCCCGCATTGCCGGCCTGCCGACACCACAGGGCTGCATCGACGACTGAACCTGGCTACATATGTATTCGGGCCGTAGGTTGGGCTGAATGGTTTTCATGAAGCCCAACAGCTTTCTTCGGTTGCCCGATAAAGCATTTTCACCACAGAGGACACGAAGGGAATTGTTGCTGCCCTTTGTTCCTTCAGATTCTGTTGGGCTTCGCGTTGCTCTGCGCCAACCTACGCATTTTATTAAATGTTTGGGAATAGTCCGGCGGGTTGATATAGACCCCCGCCTCTACAAATATCAACTAACGGGAATATGCAAAACCTTGCCTATTCGCAAGGCATTGCTGCGCAGGCCGTTGCTGCGTTTCAGTAAAGCAACGCTGATACGATAACGGGCAGCAATCCCGGACAGGGTTTCGCCGCGCGTGATGATATGCTTTTTGGGTTTCTGCGCCAGCAGAGTGCCGGGGGGTGGGTTGGCGTGGAAATAACTGCGCACGCCTTTCAAAATTGCTCTGGCCAGCGCCTGCTGATGGCGGCTGCTTTTTAATTTGCGCGCCTCAGCCGGATTGGAAATGAACGCCGTTTCTACCAGGATCGAGGGCACATCCGGCGCCTTGAGTACCCGGAAACCTGCCCGCTCAACCTGTGACTTGTGCAGGTGGTTGACGCCTTTGAGATTGCGTAATACCCGTGAGGCAATCTCATGGCTGTCTTCGATGGTGGAATTCTTTACCATATCCACCAGCACCATTTTCAGCAGATCATCCTTGTCATCCAGGCTGATGCCACCTATCAAATCTGAGCGGTTTTCCGAACGCGCGAGGAAACTGGCGACCTCACTACTGGCGCCCCGCTCTGACAGCACAAAGACCGAAGAACCACGCGCCTTACCATTACGAAACGCATCGGCATGAATAGAAATAAATAAATCAGCACGCTTTTTCCGCGCAATCCTGACTCGCTGCTTTAAACCGACATAATAATCACCGGTGCGAATCATTACCGGCGTCATGCCCGGCTCTTTGCGAATCAGTTTTTCCAGCCGTCGTGCAATCGCCAGCACTACATCTTTTTCGCGCGTACCGCGTTGACCAAGCGCGCCGGGGTCATCACCACCATGTCCGGCATCAATGGCAATCACAATATTACGCTTGCCGTTTTGTTGCGGTATATATGTCTTGCGGCTTTTTTTGAGCGCCTGTTTTTTACCATGATTAAGATCGATCACCAGGCGGTGGCCATAGTCACCCTGGGGTTTGAGAATAAAACTTTTCGGCCGCACCGCATCGTTGAGATCGATGACGAATCGCAGTTCATCCTGATTGCGGCGGGCAAAACGGATGGCGCGAATGCGCGTTTTGCTGTAATCAAAGCGGGGCAGCCGGCCGGAAAATTGACTGGATTTCAGATCGATGACCACCCTGTTCGGTGCTTTCAGGGAAAAAATCGTGTGTTCCACCGGGGCGCTGAGGTCAAACACCAGACGGGTATTGTCCGGCGCGGGCCACATGCGCACATGTTTGACCTCAACAGCAACGCTGCCTGTTGCCAGACAAAACAGCGAAATCAATGCCAGTAGCCGCGCCATACCCCGTTTTTATCCCCAATCAGAACCTCGATAACCTAATTGTGCATAAGAACACAGAATTTTCAAGTAGAAAATTCAATATTTTTATGGGGATAGACTGTTTTCTTAGAGAGATTTATTAGAAGTTCCCCTGTTCCGGCAACACCAGCCCTGCAAAATTAGAACACGTACACCAGGTTAATCGTAGTTTCTGTATCCGTTTTCTTTTTATCCTCTGGCACCCTGGACGTATACTTTACGGTGTAGCCCAGATTGATCGCAAAATTTCCCCTCAACTGCGTCGTCAGGCTGGTAATGGACTTGTTCACGGTGAACTGCTTACCGATATCCGAACTCAGCTCCTGGGTGAATTTTGATTTCTCGCGAAAATCCCAGACATACTTGCCAGCCAGCCGGAATATACCTTCGGTTTCACTGTTCCTGCCTTCTTCCTGATAGCCCTTGATGCCGCCACCGGCTTCCAGATCCAGCGTCATCGATGGCCTGGCTGCCAGAAAACGACGGCCCAGCCCCACGGTTGCCGTTCCCTGATACTCATAACCACTGAAACGATCATCTTCATAACTGGCGCGGCCAAACAGGGACATGTCGCCGGAGTAGCTGTAATTACTCTGTCCTGAAATAAAATATTTCTCGGCCGTCTTTACATCAGAATTCTTGGTGTAGAGGGTGTTGGCAGTCAGGTTATTGCGCCATTTATCCTTTTCATGCGTCATATCCGCCCTGGCATTAAAGGTAGAAGTACGAGTATTACCCGTGGTGGCCACATAGCCCAGACCCGCTTCACCGTCCCAGTGCGATTTTTCCACGGCGGGATCGGCCTCTGCCGCCACTCCCTGCAGACCAACCATGCCCAGCAGGCATATTCCGCACAGATATTTCATTTTCTCTCACTTCCAATAAAAACAGTTACAGCCCTTACGCCAGAATGGCGCGCACCTTAGATTACAGGAGGGAATACTGTCAAATGAACTACCCCGTCGCAAGCTACGGGGTATTGATTGCAGGTTCGCCTTCTACCCTTCGGGTGAAATGCCCGCAGGGTACACCTTGAGGCGAACATCTGTGCGCCTGAAGGCGCGCCTACAATAGTGCTTCGCCGCAAAAACAGCGAGGAATTAAATGGTTGAGAAAAAACGGGAATATGCGCAGTTACAAACCTGATACCTGCAACGACTGCATGATGCGCTGTCCCTTATCCGTACCCGCCTGTATCTGCGCCTCTCGGCCAGCATCCTGATACTGGAGCAGAATATTGATATCCGCCGGCGGCAACATGCCTTCGCCCTGCTGCGGCCATTCCACCAGTGAAACAGCCTCAGCGGCAAAACAGTCTTCCGCCCCCATATAGGCCAGTTCCTCCGGATCAGCGAGACGATAGAGATCAAAATGATAAACATGACGCACAGCCTGTTCGCCATTTGAACGGATTTCGTAGGGTTCAACCAGCGTGTATGTGGGAGACTTAACTCGGCCTGCGTACCCCAGGCCTCGCAGGAAGCCTCGACTGAAGGTGGTTTTACCCGCACCCAGATCGCCGCTTAAAAAGATCAGACACTGCGCCGGGCAGACAGCCGCCAGCGCCCGACCCAGGTTTTCCGTTGCCGCTTCATCGGCGAGCAGAATATTCATGCCTCAACGTAAATCGGGATTCACCAGGCGTCGGATTACCGGCATCAGATCGCTGGCAATCAGGCCCCGTTCACCGACGGTTTTTACTGCAAGATCGGCCGCCTGCGCATGCAGGCAGACGGCGAGTTGCGCAGCCTCAGAGCAATCCAGCCCCTGCGCAATCAGCGCGCCTGTAATCCCCGACAGCACATCGCCCATGCCGCCACTGGCCATGCCCGGATTACCGGCATTACATACGCCGATGCCCGTCTCAGTCGCCACCAGCGTCCCCGCACCCTTGAGGACACAGATACCCCCGTATTTTTCCAGCAGGGCATTGGCTGCGGCAAAACGATCGGCCTGCACCTGCTGAACATCCAGCCCCAGCAAACGCGCGGCTTCGCCCGGATGTGGGGTAAGCACTCGCTTCGCACCGCGCAACATGACTTCGGGCAACTGTCCGGCAGCCATCAGATTCAGGGCATCGGCATCCAGCACCAGCGCTTTACCACAGGCTACCACATAGCCCAGCATTTCCTCGGCCCAGTCACTCTGCCCCAGGCCCGGGCCGATCACGATCACGGTCGCACGATTAACCAGTCGTTCAAGACTGTGCGCCTGTTCTACCCCATGACACATAAGTTCCGGCCGGCCGCTGCTGACCAACGCAGCATGCGCTTCGCGGGTGGCAATACTCACCAGACCGGCGCCGGCTCGCAGCGCCGCCTCACCGGCCAGACGCAGCGCGCCACTCATGCCATGATCGCCGCCAATCACCAGCACATGACCGGCATCGCCCTTGTGCGCATGGCGGGGACGCGGCGGCAGTAATTTTTTCAGTCGCGTATAATCCAGCCGCCGCGCAACCGGCGTCTGCTGTGTGTAAATGAGCCTGGGAACACTGAGTTCAGAAAAATGCAGCTCACCACAATACTCTACCGCCTCACCTGTCAGCAGGCCCTGCTTCAGGCCGATGAAGGAAATCGTGCAGGCCGCCTGCACCGCAATGCCACAGACACTGCCGGTATCGGCATTCAGTCCGGAGGGCAGATCCAGCGCCAGCACCGGGCAAGGGGCGTTATTGATAGCCTCGATGGCCTTGCGGTAATCACTGCTCACCTGGCCACGTATGCCCGTGCCCAGCAGGCCATCCACGATCAGCCCAACGTTCTGCAAAGCCTGTCCATCGAAAGCAACCGGCGTCACGCCCGCACCCAGCAAACGTTGCATGGCCGAGAGGGCGTCCCCCTGTAACTTGCTGCTGTCCCCTACCTGAAACACGCTGACCTCGAAATCGTTTTCATGCGCCAGACGCGCCAGCACAAAACCATCGCCGCCGTTATTACCGGTACCGCAGAACACTGCAATACGTCGAACATCCGGCCAGTGTTTACGCAACAGGGTAAAAGCCGCTTCGCCGGCCCGTTCCATCAGAATATTGGAAGACAGGCCATGTTCCTCGATCGCCAGGCGATCCAGTTCGCGAGTCTGTTCAGCGGTATAGAGAAGGTAGGGTAATGAGCTCATGCAAGTTATGATAGCGCGTTATGGGTGAATCAAAAAATCGGACCGAACTCTCAAGCGACGAGCTTCGGCAACTGGCCGACAAAATCAACCACTGGAGCCGTGAACTGGGCTTTCAGCAGACCGGCATTAGTGATACCGATTTATCGGCCAGTGAAACGCATTTATTAGACTGGCTGGATCAGGGCTTCCACGGCGAGATGGAATGGATGCAGCGTCATGGCGCCCTGCGCACCCGGCCGCAGGAGCTGGTACCCGGCACCCTGCGCATCATCAGCGTACGCATGGACTACCTGCCACCGGCAGGCCGCGATCCACAAAGCGTGCTTGATAATCCTGTGCTCGGTTATGTCTCCCGCTATGCCCTGGGGCGTGACTACCATAAGATCATGCGCAAGCGCCTGCAGAAACTGGCGGAAAAAATTCAGCTGGAAATCGGCCCCTTCGGTTACCGCGCCTTCGTCGACAGCGCGCCGGTGCAGGAAAAAGCGCTGGCGGAAAAAGCCGGGCTGGGGTGGCTGGGTAAACACTCCAATGTTATTAACCCGCGCGCCGGTTCCTGGTTTTTCCTCGGTGAGCTGTTTACCGATTTACCCCTGCCTCTGAGCACCCCGGCAGACAATCATTGCGGTAGTTGCCAGGCCTGCATCGACATCTGTCCTACCGGCGCCATCGTCACACCCTATAGCGTCGATGCCCGACTCTGCATTTCCTATCTCAGCATCGAACATGCCGGCGCTATCCCGGTCGAACTGCGTGCGCCAATGGGCAACCGCATCTATGGCTGTGACGACTGTCAGCTGGTCTGTCCCTGGAATCGCTTTGCCCGGCCCAGCACCGAACAGGACTATTCACCACGCAATAATCTGGATGCGCCGCAACTGTTATCCCTGTTTCAATGGGATGAAAAAACTTTTCTGAAACGCACCGAAGGCAGCCCGCTGCGACGTATGGGCCATCAGCGCTGGCTGCGCAACATCGCCGTGGCGCTGGGTAATGCGCCTGCCGATGAAACCATCATTCGCGCGCTGGAAAAAAAAATGGAAGCCGCATCTGAACTCTTACGTGAACACCTGAGATGGAGCCTGACGCAGCAAAGACGCAGGCAAAAAGAATAGCCCGCTTTATCCGCCGATATCGAGCAGGCAGGCGATATCGCTAAAGGCATTAAACTGATCCCGACCATTGGCCTTACCATGATACAGCGCCTGATCGGCCTGCTGAATCAATTCATCCAGCAGACCGACATGATTGTTACTGTTGTGACTTTCAAGCCTGGTGACGCCAATGGTGATGGAGACAGAAATTTCATTTTTATCTACCTGCCAGCGCAGCGATTTGATCTTGTCCCGAATCCGCTCAGCCATAATCTTGGCGCCGTGCTCATCGGTTTCCGGCAGCGCCAGGATAAACTCTTCACCGCCAAAGCGAGCAAGCATATCCACTTCACGCGCCTCCGTCCTGAGGGCCGCAGCGATATCCCTGAGAACGCCATCGCCTACCGAGTGGCCACAGCGATCATTGACAAGCTTGAAGTAATCCACATCCATCATCAGCAGGGAAAAATCTTTTTTGTAACGTATCGCCTGGGCCAGCGCCGCACGGGCTTCAGGGAAAAAGAAACGACGGTTATGCAGCTGTGTCAATTCATCAATGATGGATAATTCTTCATAGCGCCGCTTCAGTTCACTGGCTTCATCCAGCGCCAGTTGTAACTGCTGAGTACGCTCATTGACCATCTCATCCATACTATGCAAGAGGCGGTTGTTCATGATCATCTGGCCGAGGAAATTGCAGTAAATCACCAGATTACGTTCATTCGAGATTGAAAAAAATTCATCGGCAGGATGGCACGCGAGAAACACGCCGATCATGGTATTACTGGCATGGATGGGAATAGCGCTGGCCGAGCCGGAAAATTCTGCACCCGGTATCTGGTTAGCCTGCTGCACTTCACCCGAGGCCTTCACCTGGGCCAGCAACGCCTTGTGCTGGTCACACAGGCTATTGTATTTTGAGTGCGGATGTTTTAGATCGCTATCCCAGCTTTTGCTGGCAACCTGTTTCAACTCATCATTTTCGTATATAAAAATCGCCACATAATCGAGCTCATGGTAGTCCAGCAGCACACCCAGTGAATCAGCAATAATATCGCTTTCATTACGATACTTGACCTCAAAACCAGACAGGGCGCGCAACGCCGACATAGAACTTAAAAGCTTGATGAAGCGTGAGTTGATTTCCTGATAGGCTTCAATAAACGGCTTGTTATCCATAGGCGCTTATCAACTTTCCGCCAGTGCATTGGACATGGATTCTAGCGCCTCGGATTTTGCATGCTGCTGTTTCAATACGTCCAAAATCTGTGCCTGGTCAAGGCCGGTATACTCGATCAGGGGTTCAGCGCCTTCCGGCAGCCTGTCCCAGTCTCCACTTTCTATATATTGAATAGCCCAGCGTGAACAAAAACGAACAAGAAGCACCAGTAACACATGTTCACCATCATAATCCGGTGTAGCATGATGCGCGATCACATCAATAATCGCCGGTGGAAGCCTCCAGCTTGTCGCCAGCCAGGCGCCGACTTCATGCTGATCGGTGTCCAGTTCTTTTCTCAGCGTCTCACACAGGTCTTCATGCCGGGTTTTGCTGCTGGCAAAAAACATGTTCATTTGTTCCGGAAAAAGATATATCAGCGGCAACAGGCCAAATTCATAGAGCAAACCGGCAAGATAGGCCGTATCCCTGTTAATCCGATGCTCTTCCGGCAACAGCATACAAAAGCTCTGCATCAGATTCGCCGTCAGCACCGCTTTCAACCAGAAACCGCGCACATCGAAGGCAGCACACTGTGTATGTGAGCCAAACGGGCCAGAAAGCGCAATACTCAACGCAAGATTCTGCGTCAGGCGCAGACCCAGCGCCTTGAAGATGGCATCTTCCACCGATATGATCGGTTCGCGCTGACCAAAATAGGCGGAATTGGCCAGGCCGATAATCCGCGCATCCAGGCTTGCATCCTGACGAATAATATCAGCCAGTTGATGAATAGAGACACTGTCATCACCAATCACACCCAGCAGTTTTGTTGACATAGGTGAAATAGCCGGCAGTTCCAGCAGACCATGCACAGCCAGACAGATATCTTCATGCATCGCTTGTGCTGGTAATGTATTCATAAACTACTCCTGGACTGATTCTTAAACTTCGACATCGACCAGTTTACCAAGTTCCGCATCCGCCGCCTTTTCCACCCGTGCACTGCTAACGTCATCTGAATTGCTGTTCCCACTTCCGCTGCCGGCAGCGGCCAGTTGCGCAGAATTTTTGCGGGCCGTCAGCAGCCCCTGCTGTGCGCCGTTTACCGCATCACCCAGAATTCGATCAATACTCATCGCCATTGTTTCAGCCTTTTCTACAGTAATTATGTATGCTGGAGAGTATATCGGCGCAAATATCCAAAAACTTAACCATAAATTATTTCATGCTATTTCACGAAACACGGCGTTTATACTTTATTATTCATTCACTTATCTCATCCAACCGGGAAGACCATCCACCCGCAGGTGGTTATAGCCGGCAAGCTGTGAACTGAATCAAATTTTTAACCTGTTTTACTACGCATGATCAGGGCAGGATCATACTTAATCACAATTTGATCAAATACGCGTTGTTATAGAGGCATTTCCTACACTACCGTCATTGCGGCATGATTTTAGCCGGAATCCAGTGACTTTAAGCTCTGGATTCCGGCTAAAATCATGCCGGAATGACGCTATTCTTTATTTGATGGCCTTACCAAAAAAGTATGCTCTTGCCCTGTACGCATGATTACTAATGCCACAAAAAATGGGGGGAGCCTGTCACCCGCCCGCCTGGCGAATAAACCGGAATCTGACAGGCTCCCGGCTCCAGCTTGCTGATATAATTTCAAATCTGAGGGATCCCCACGAATTTATATCTAAAATCAAATCCTTCGTCATTCCGGCATGGTTTTAGCCGGAATGACGGTGAGTGTTAAATTTTTGCGTTAACATATTGATTTTGATCAACATTTTGTGGGGATAACTCAGATTTCAAATTCCATCGAGATTCATCATTTGGAACAGCTATGCGTACAGATTTACAGGATATCCATCTTATTACCGGGATCATTCTCGCCGGAGGCCGGGCAACCCGTATGCAGGGCCGGGACAAGGGGCTGATTGAGCTTTACAAACAGCCACTGATTCAGCATGTTATCACTCGGATTCAGCCCCAGGTCGGTAAAATTCGCATCAATGCCAACCGCAACCTCGATGACTATCGCCAGTTTGGTTTTCCAGTATTCAGTGACGCCAATCAGGATTTCCAGGGTCCCCTGTCCGGTATGCTACAGGGGCTACGCCAGCTCAAACCGCAACATTCAGGATCGGAGCGTTCAGGCTGGATCGTCTGCGTTCCCTGTGATGCGCCGCTGCTGCCGCCTGATCTGGTGGCGCGATTTTGTCAATCACTGGGAGAAAACGATTATCTTGCTGTCGCTGATGACGGAAAATGGATGCAACCCACATTCTGCATGCTCCACTGCTCGCTCGCTGACAGCCTCGAACAGTACATCGCCGACGGTGGCCGTAAAACTGCCGACTGGCTGCATCAGGAAAATGCCGTGCGGGTGGATTTTTCCGATCAACAGGCGGCCTTTGCTAATATCAACAGCGACGAAGATCTACAACGCTATCGTGAAAGAAAACAGGCATGAATAAAAACCCCTATCCCCTGCTCGGTATTGTCGCTTTCAGCGGCACCGGTAAAACCACCCTGCTCAGGCAACTGATTCCACTGCTGAAAGCCCAGGGTCTAAAGATCGGCCTGATCAAACATGCCCATCACCGCTTTGACATCGACATTCCCGGCAAGGACAGTTACGAATTGCGCAAAGCCGGCGCTGATCAGGTTCTGGTCGCCTCGCAACAACGCTGGGCCATGGTAACGGAAACACCCGAGCAAGAAGGCGATCCGGCGCTGTCCGATATGCTTGCACATCTGGATCAGTGCGGGCTGGATTTAATCCTGGTCGAGGGTTTCAAGCATGTCGCCTTTCCCAAGCTGGAACTGCACCGCCCGGCGCTGAGCTATCCTCTGTTGTTCCCGGATGATCCGGATATTCTCGCCATCGCCACCGATGCCGCATTGAATCAGGAAACCACGTTACCTGTGCTGGATCTCAACCAGCCAGAAGCCATTGCAAATTTTATCCAGCAGCATATTCTGGCATCCTGAACTAAATAGGTGTTCCAAATACCAGATCACTTGTGAATTTCCACGTTCGTGGTGAGCCCTTCGGCTTCGCTCAGGAGAGCCTTGTCGAACCATGAGCGTGGAAATATTGTGAATAGAGTGCTTAATCTGCTTGTCCTTCAACAGGCTCAGGACGAACGGTAATACCTGAAGTGTACTGGTATTTGGAACAGCTATTTAGCAGCGAAAATTAATGCCGGAATTGAACGAATTACTTTATGGCATAATTCCCTTTTATTTCACCCGCAACCTTAGAAGAACGCGAATCATGAACCAAACCCCTCCCGCCCTGATGAGCCTGGAACAGGCGCTTGAACAGATCCTTAACAGCATTACACCCATCGAGGGTGTTGAGACACTGGGCATCATGGATGCCTGCGGCCGCATTCTTGCCGAATCTATTCATTCGCCCCTGAATGTGCCGCCCTATCAGAATTCAGCCATGGACGGTTACGCGGTACGCAGTGCCGATCTGCCTGCCAGCGATGAAACCACGCTGGAACTCATTGGAACATCATGGGCCGGGACACCCTTCGCGGGGCAGGTCGATGAAAAACAGTGCGTGCGCATCATGACCGGCGCCAAAATACCCGCGGGCGCCGACACCGTCATCATGCAGGAAGATGTGCTGGCCCGTGAACAGCACATCACCATTGGTAAAGGCCATAAAGCCGGACAGCATGTGCGCCACATCGCTGAAGATATTCGTGAAGGCGAGGAAGTCCTGCAGCCCGGCAAACTGCTCAAAGCCGCCGAACTGGGACTGCTGGCCTCTCTGGGCATTGCAGAGGTTCAGGTTCGACGTCCACTGAAGGCAGCCTTTTTCTCCACCGGCGATGAGCTGCGCGCGGTAGGTGAGACGCTGGAAGAAGGCCAGATTTATGACAGCAACCGCTACACCATTTTCGGCATGCTCAAAAGCCTGGGTGTGGAAATTCACGATCTGGGGGTCATCCGGGACCAGCGTGAGGATGTAGAAGCCGCCTTCACTCGTGCCTCAGAACTGGCCGATATCGTCTTCACTTCCGGCGGCGTGTCGGTGGGTGACGCAGATTTCGTCAAGCAAACCCTGGAAAAACTGGGTACGGTCAATCTCTGGAAAATCGCCATGAAACCCGGCAAACCGCTGGCCTTTGGCCGCATCGACAAGGCATATTTCTTTGGCCTGCCCGGCAATCCGGTTTCAGTCATGGCGACCTTCTACCAGGTCGCCCTGCCCGCCCTGCACAAACTGATGGGACGACCTGCCCAACCACAACTACGACTCAAACTGCGTTGCCTGGACAGCCTGAAAAAAAGGCCGGGACGCATGGATTTCCAGCGTGGCATTCTGGATTATGATGGGGATGAACTGGTGGTCAGAGGCATCGGCGCGCAGGGATCGCACATTCTCAGCAGCATGAGCCGGGCAAACTGTTTCATCATTCTGCCTGCCGAACAGGGAACGGTAGAAGCCGGCAGTATGGTTGAAGTACAGCCCTTCAGCAGCCTGATGTAAACAGATTGAACCGCAGAGATACGCAGAGGGTTTAAAAATGGGATCAGTTCAAGTCTGAACCACTACAGAAAATGACATTAGAATAATTTTCTTCCGAGCCTGTTTTTCAACAGATTGAACCGCAGAGGACGTAAAAGTTCGCAGAGGGTTTGATTCACATCCTGCTTGTCGCTCTGCGTATCTCTGCGTCCTCTCGGTGAGTTGCTAAATTTTTTCAGGCGTTTTGCGCTTTCTGCTCGTCTTCGATCTGCTTGCGCACTTCGTCCATGTTGAGTCCCTTTGCCTGCTCCAGCAATTGCTCAAACGCCGGGCCCTGCATGGCGCCCGCTTCGGAATAGATAATAATCTGCTCGCGGAAGATCATCAGCGTGGGGATGGAACGAATATTGAACTGCCCCGCCAGTTCCTGCTCGGCCTGGGTGTCGACCTTGGCAAAAACAATATCCGGATATTTTTCAGATATTTCCTCATAGATCGGGCCAAAGGACTGACAGGGGCCACACCAGGGCGCCCAGAAGTCAATGATAACAAAGTCATTATTTTCAATGACTTCCGGTAAATTGTCTTTGGTAAGTTCAACCGTGGCCATGGCCCATCTCCTGAAAATTTAGAAACAGATTAAATTAGAATCTACTTATATAGAGGGTTCACGCCAGAATTTCAAGCGACAAAGGCTAAATAAAATCAGGCGTAGCCCGGATAGAGCGAAGCGAAACCCGGGAACAGGACATGATGAGGCCCATCAGGCCGGATTCAGAGGCGCAGGCTCGCCGGTTTTCAGATAATGAAGATAATCGTGAACAATGCGGTCATGATCAAACGCCAGTTTGTTCGGTAATCCAGACACCGGAAATATCTCAAGCCGGCGTGCATCATCAGCGGCGACCGGCGTGCCTGCAGCTTCAGCCACATAAACGGCACTCACTGTATGACCCCGCGTGTCCCGCGCCGGATCAGAATAACAGCCCAGCAGGCATTTCAGGCTAACCGGCAGTGAAACCTCTTCCCTGGCCTCCCGCACCGCCGCCTGCTCCAGTGTTTCACCCAGATCGACAAAGCCACCCGGCAGCGCCCAACCAAAGGGGGGGTAGCGGCGCTCGATTAATACTATTGGATTTCCGGGACGATCTATCAGCTCAACGATGATATCAACCGTCAACAGTGGGGTGACCGGTCTATTCATGAGCTTGCTGGTTTTTGTTGATAAAACGAATAATTCGACGCCGGGCGCGTTTGTCCGGACGCTTCTTCGGCCCGCTGGAGGCAGCTACCAGTTTGCGCTCGGCTGCCTGCTGCTCCCGCAAACGAAGACTTTGTTCATTTTCCTCATACAGACTACGGGCCTCTGTCGCCGGCCCGCGTTTTGTCGAGAGCCCCTTCACTACAAGGGTAAAAACCGTGGCGCCTTTACTGATGCGCATTTCATCGCCCAGATTAACATTGCGGGAAGGTTTGACGCGCAGGCCATTGACATGCACATGACCACCATTGATGGCTTCGACTGCCAGCGCCCGAGTTCTGTAAAAACGGGCGGCCCAGAGCCATTTATCCAGGCGTACGTCTGCCGAAGTGGTTTTTTGCATGCAATCAGAAATTAGCTCGTTGGTTAGCGGCGGTCGAAGTCAAATCTGACGACTGCCATCGTGTTGATATTTTCTAGCTAATCTTAATCCATAAAGGTTTTTATTAAACGCAGAGGTTATGTGATTTTGATTATTAAGGAAGCGCTGATTAATTCCCCCGTTCGTGGTGAGCCTGTCGAACCATGAACGGTAACCATTGTAAAATCATAATGTTATATATTGTGCCCTTCGACAAGCTCAGGGCGAACGGGATTAATCAGCGCTTCCTTAAATAATTTTTTTCTTTGCGTCTCTGCGCCTTTGCGTTCTCTGCGTTAATTATCCATATTTATCGATGGGTACTAGGGTCTGTTGATCTTTCATCTATTGTCTGAAAGATCAACAGACCCTAGCTATGAGTAAATTTGACTCCAGGCCGGGAAAATCAGAATTCCCAGTCAATATCACCACTTGTCTTCGCTTCGTCCACCGGCACCAGCGCCGGATTTTTCTGGTAGGGAATATGTTCCAGCAGTTCACGCGCACTCTGTCGGGCAATATCGTTAAAACTGATAGTATTATCCGAGAATGTATCGGTAGCTAAATTTAGCTCCTCCAGGCCTTCCCAGACAATCGTCCCTTCCTGGCTGTCCCATATCTGCAGGAAAACCCGCAGGTTCGCGCGCTTGGTTTCTAACAATCTCAAACCCAGCACCCCCAGACGACCTGCCGTCGTCTGCTCAAAACCCGCCAGTTTTAGCTGTGCAATATAACGCACCCCGGTTATTTCACCAATTTTTCGCAGAGTATCCCGCTGAAAAATACCGGTGTTCTGATATTCATCAAACATGGCTTTATATGCCGCCGTCAGATTGGCGCGGTTAACGGCGCTCAATGTTTCCGGCAGCGTTACAACCCGGATATCTTTATGCTCACTCAGCAGAATACTGACAAAAGACAGGGCCAGAGACTGTCGATCTTCTTCCCGACCGGTAATTGATGAGGGTGTGATAAAGGCAATCCCGCCATGTTGTAAATCACCGGGGTTAAGATCAATGCTGCGATGCTGCAGGGACGTGTAAACGGTAGGCGCACTGCTACAGGCTGCCAGCCATAATGGTATAAACAGTATGAAAACCAGGCGGCTTATCCCTACATAAATAATCCCCCTGCTCACAACACTCTGTTTCCCTTGTCCCTTCATATTTTTCTCCTCGGCTCCGTCAGTTTATCAGCACAACCTGTTCACTGAAATGTCCTGATACTATCGGCAAACCAAAACACGGGCTTTAGCAGTTTCTTCACTATAAGTATAGAATAGATATCAGCCAGGTACCCTGATTTTACAACTAAATATATTCATCAAACATAGCCCTGTTTTTCTTAACTAGATAGAAATTATGACCGTTAAGTTCAGCCCTCATCCCGGCCCACGTGAGCGCCACCTGCGTCGCCGTTCTGGCAACCCGCTTTTTCCTGCTGCTGCGCAAAATATCAGCGAAGCACAGATTCAGGAAGCCCGTAAATCCGATGAACAGGAGCTCAATCATTTTCTTCGTTACTTTCGAGATCTGGTGCAGGAAGCCATTGATCTCAGGCCGGAAGCAGAGAGTGAAACTATTCTTGACCTGAAGGAACGGCTGGATAAATGCTACGCCCACTGCTGCGCATTGCCGGGTGAAAAAAGTGAGATCCAGGCGGCGATCAACAAGCTCATCGAGGTCATTATGAAAGCTGTGCGCCAGGGCGCCGCCAATGATCCGGTCGCACTGGACAAACTGGCGGAAGAAGACCAGGCCAGGAAGATGCATAATGAACTGCACCAGTTTAGCCTAGTCGCCGATCTTATGCTGCCGGACTCCCCCATCAGTAAGGAAGAACTGGTACCCAGCCTCCTTTCGGAGTCTGAAAGCGGGCTAAACGCGACCCTGCAGCTCTTTGATCAGGCTCAACTGACACAAATTTATCAGCAGGCCAAAGCCCATCTTGAGCAACTGCCGATGGAAACGAGCAATCAACCCGAGCTGCAGAAAAAAATAAAATTGATAGAAACCGCCCTGAATATGAGCAAGGTTCCGCTCTCAGACTAACGATCATGGAAATACTCGACTGCAGCATTTATAAAAGCAGCCGGAAAGCAGATGCCTGTCTGTTTGTCCCGCAAAAGGATGAGCTGGAAAACCTCCCCGGTTCCCTTCTGCAGGCGCTGGGAAAACTCGAACATGTGATGGATTTGTCCCTTACTGCGGGAAAAAAACTGGCCCAAAGTGATGCCCGCAGCGTAATAAAGGCGCTTAAATCACAAGGTTATTATCTGCAACTTCCTGCGCACAAACAGCCAATATCACAATAACTCCCCTGTATTTTTCTTTGTTAAAAACCATATAAAAGTGCAGGCGCACACTTTATCCTGTTGTTTTTATTAAAATAATTATCTATATGCGCAGTTTTTCGGGCTGAAACTTATGCTTGCCAAGTTTGAAATTTCATTTATTATCTACTTCGTGAGTGTGACAACGATCATGCTGGGACTCACTGGGGGGGAAACCTCAGGGGCAATATAACAAATTAATATTTAAAGGAGCATGTCATGACAGTAACTGCTGAGGCTCAAGTTGAGTCTGCAAACACAAGCGATCTGGAGCGAATCATTTCTGAAAAACTTGATGAAATGTTGCCCAGGAAACTTGAAGAAATCGAAGCCAACAAGACACCACAGATGTCCATTATTGCCACCAAAGGCACTCTGGACTGGGCTTATCCTCCCTTCATCCTTGCCTCTACCGCAGCCGCGCTGGGATGGGATGTCACCATCTTCTTTACCTTCTACGGCCTGCTGCTGCTGAAAAAAGATCTGGCAGCCAAAGTCAGTGGTCTGGGTAACCCGGCGATGCCGATGAAAATGCCTTTTGGCCCGCAGTGGTTCCAGAATGTCGAATGGCCCATGCCAAACGCCATCATGGCCGGTATCCCGGGTTTTGAAAATGTGGCCACCGGCCTGATGAAAAAAACCTTCAAGAACAAGGGTGTCGCCACCGTTGAAGAACTGCGCGAACTTTGTGTTGAAGCTGAAGTGAAAATGGTCGCCTGTCAGATGACCGTTGACGTATTCGGTTTCTCTCAGGATGAGTTCATTTCAGACGTCCAGGATTATGTTGGCGCCGCTTCCTTCCTGCCGATTGCTTCAAAATCTGACGTCTGCCTCTTTATCTAAGAACCGCAGCAAGTCCGAGCAAAATTGTACGCCATGCGTCCTGGCGCATAGCGTACAATTTTTTCCTCCGTCAATATTTATTTACTCCCGCCATGACAGGGGGGAGACTCAGGCGCATCGCCCTGCATATCGCTCCATTCTGGTTCTGTATAGGTGTGCATCGCCAATGCATGGATGCCATTCTGAAGTTCATTTTCAAGAATACTGTTAATTAAGCGATGCCGCGCCAGCAAATTTTTGCCGTCAAATTTATCACTCACCAGCACGAGTTTAAAATGCGATTCAGAACCGGGAGGCACATTATGATTATTGCTTTCATTAATCACCCGCATGTAGGATGGATTAAGTTCTGCTGACAATCTGGCCTCAATTTCAGCTTGCATACTCATACGTTTGTCTCATAATTATTAGAATCGGAAGAGTATACCGCAGACAGTTTCATATCCACACAGCCCCCATCTAAAATCACATTTAACCCTACATCCAATACACATATTAAGCCCCGAAACCATGATCTCATCAGGGTAAACACTGAGATTTCACTTTATGTGACACTATTTCACAATTGTTCACGCAATAAGGTTTGTAAACCACCATTGAAAATCCTACTTTGTTAAAGAACCAATACAAATATGGACTCAATGCAAAGGAAAAAGACCATGAAATTATCATCTCGCTCCGACTACGCTGCCAAGGCTATGCTCGAACTATCTACCACGCCTGATAAGCCCGTCAACCTGGCCTATCTGGCCCAGGTGGAAGATATATCTATTTCCTATCTGGAACAGATATTCTCTTTACTACGCAAACACGGTCTCGTAAAAAGTGTTCGCGGTCCAGGCGGTGGCTATATTTTAAGTAAAGCTATGAGCGAAATCACCATCGGCGACATCGTCAGAGCCATTGACATGAACCGAAAACCAAAGAAAATCGAGCACGCTGAAAAATACGCGGATCCCGCCTATCAACCCGCCAGTCAGCAAATGTGGGAACAACTCTCGAATATGGTCTACGACTATCTGAACACCATCAGCCTGGCGGATGTTCATCAGGCCAGCAAACAGCAGATTGAAAATGAGCAGGATTCATCTGAAACACGGGCTGCCTGAAAACTCTCAGATAGCTTTACTGGCTCAGTAAATATACCAGGGACGGTAGATTTACCGGCAAAATGAAGCCGTTGCAACCCGGGCTAAATAGGCGTTCCAAATACCAGATCACTGGTGACTTTCCACGTTCGTGGTGAGCCCTTCGGCTTCGCTCAGGAGAGCCTTGTCGAACCATGAGCGTGGCAATACTGTGAATATCTGCTTGTGCTTGTGCTTGT
>Ga0316207_10000991_pt1 | contig 38690 bp, 17 predicted proteins | sample 6weekpyrite_MG_FD_204943 | JGI IMG/M metagenome (GOLD analysis project Ga0316207, IMG submission 204943) | Microbial mat bacterial communities from mineral coupon in-situ incubated in ocean water Damariscotta River, Maine, United States -... | ecosystem: Environmental > Aquatic > Marine >... | reverse complement strand
AGATATGGGTGTGAGGTGTGCTCTCGAGGGCTTCAAAGCAAGGTCGGGGGGCACCCCCTTTAGGGGGTGCGTACGCGCAAAAAAAACGGATATTAGGGTAGGGTTAGTGAGATTTGTGTTTAGGATTTAGCTATCGATGAGGATACCCTGCATGTAGATCTTTGCTACTGATAGATAAGTCATGTAGATGTTCAGTGTGCGAGATGCAGCACCCAGGTAGGTGACGTTGAAGGTTAGTGATCTATGATTATTCAGTGCAGACCCACTGTACTTCAGCAGAGCTAGTGATTCCAAACTAGCATACAACTGTGTAAATTGGTGTACATTAGCATCTGTTACAGAACTGGGATGCGTTTTACCGTCTGATAGTTTTCGACTCGCGTGCAGCATATGGTAGTACACTTCAGGGTTACCTGTCATTGGTTGGTCCGGAAAGTACGCCGATCCCAGCCGATATCTAGCCGCGTTGATATATCCAGTTGCCAGAGCTTTTGAGTCTTCGGTTGCAAATGAATCTTCTTTTTCATCAGCAAGATTAGCAGTTAGCCTGGTGACTGTAAACACTCGCATCGCTCTACCAACAGCCTTGGATATCTGTAGAGTTGCCACAGCAGTGGTAGTTGCTCCCAGGTCTGAAAACACAGATTCATATGGGAATTCAAGTCCATTAACTGAGTTCTTCTTCAACTGCTCATGTGCAACATCCGTTAACATATGGCTATCCAAAAGAATTCTAGGGTTGCTGACTACAAAACTAGGGGATGCTGATACATTTGTTAGGGTCAGTACGGTTTTAGGGGTCTCTAGTACGATCTCGATCTTGAGTCTCTGGGACATAAGATGGGGCATAAGCTTGCCGTTGTCGAATATCGGTGCGAGTTTGTTCATGGGAATAGTGTATTCCGTCACAGCCCCAGTTGCGACATCTGCAGCACCATATCCCATGGCGAGCCCTACAGATGAGAACCATTCCGGAGATTCGTGCAGCCTATCATAGTGGGCTCTAAATACATTAGCCTTCTCAAAGCGATCGATTTCTTTATTATCGGACGTGATGATGACATCCTTAATGATGTTGAACGCACTTCCGCTACCAAAACTATCTCCAACAGCTGTTGTTGCGACTGTATTTGCTAGGCCAAACAGCAGGACCGAATTTTTAAAGTCGATATAATCGTCTCCAGACTGGATGTAACAGATCATTGACTGACCTCCAGATGAGTATGAGGACAACTGAAAGTCCTGTTTCTTTACGGTACGGCGCGATACAACACTGCTCGGCATCGGTACTTTATAGCTTAGGTCGCTCCATGTCAGCAAATTTTCAATGTTACTGGCAGGGGCCTCTTTAGTTTTTTCAACACTAAGTGATTTGAGTGTGGGATCGTTAGATAAATTCATGGTATATCATATATAAAATATAAAATTTAGAAATTAAAATAAATATAGGGATATATCATATGGAAGAACTTGACTCTAAATACGCGTCACGAATTATTAGGGTATCGGCCCATGACAGAAATCTAGATCTGTCTAATCAAACTGAATCATCATTCGAGGTCGTGGTGGATACTCGGAACATAGAACTCACCAGAGTTGTTGGAATACAGGTAACACATGTGGTAATGCATAACACATTCTATAATATAGCTGAAGGACGTAATACATTGGACTTCCTAGATGCAGCACTTGCACCACACACGGTGACTCTCCCAGCTGGACAATATGACGTAGCCACATTCATGACTGACCTATTGGCATTGATTGACACTGAACTTGGAGATCCAGTCCCGACGGCTACTTATACATTTAGTCCCGTAACAAATAAGATTTCAATGACATTTGGTGAAAGTCTTACTATTGACGGGGGATACACGAACTATCTGGCCTGGAAGATAGGGTTTGGAGACAAAGCCTTATCACCGGTGCCATCTGGGGTTAGTATCACCGCGCCTGGGATTATTAATCTATATGGGCCACATACCGCATATATCTCTAGTCGAGCGCTTTCAAATAGCGCAATTGACTTTGATGCCAAAAATCAAACGGTAAACATGATTGCCTATATCCCGCTAGATCAACCATTCAACAACACATGTCATTATGAGGCAGGCTCGAGTAGTACCGTTATAAAGTACCCACAAACGCGAAACTTCAAGGATATTGATTTCAGGATCCGAGATATCCGTGGGAATTTACTAGACGGTGGACTACATGATTGGACTATTCAGATGAAGGTCTGGTATTTATTGTAGTTTTTATTAATGCAGAATATTATGTTTTTTTTTATATAATCATGGACATAGACGCACTTGAACAATTGCGAGAATTAAAAATACCAAGCCCCGACAGTAAGGAATTTACATCGGTCCGGCAACAGCATATAGATTTTATAACTGACCTGATGGATGAATTTTATGATCAGATTCACGTATTCCCGAGGGACGTTGAGCCCACTCAGGATGACTGGAAATCTATTTTAGACGTCACAAAAGAATTAAACGAGCGATTTCCACCAAGGCATCGGATAAGTGATGTGAGATACAAGAACCCAAAAACCGGGCGCAAGGCAAAGCTTGAAAGAATTAGGCGAGTCACGAAAGCCGATATGAAAAGGGAAATAGATAGTCCCAGTGTAATAAAAAGAAAAGCAAAGCCAAAAAAGAAGAAGCCGGAGCCTGAGCCCGAGCCTGAACTAAAAGAGAAAGAGGGTGAGCCCGCGTTTACAGTGAGAGATGTAACCATTGATATCCCTGAGGACCAGATAGTTGAACAGGCTTTGGGGGGTAAAGTCGAGGAGATTGAACAGAAAACTCGTAAGAGAGAGCTTATTATACCGACTATTGCAGCCGGATTACAGGCAGCTAGTGGTGACCTACCCGGTGCGGCTGCTAGATTTGGTAGAGATATTGTGCCGCGTGCCATTGATCTATTACCCGATAGCCGAGCAAAGGAAAGTGCCAAAGCGATCAAACGAATAGTAGAATCGACAAAACAAACGCGCCGATTAATGAGCGGTGTTGACCCAGATATCGAAGCACAAGCTGAGTTTAGACCACCACCAGGCCTAGCCCAACAGTATGGAATTACTGGTCCAACATTGAACCGGATTGTACAGCTAGTAATAATCGCGACCACAATCGGTGGGACTCTATACACCAATGCAGATAGACTTAGGATACTATATGCGACTTTGAATTCATACTTCCCAGGTAAGGCAGTTCCATTACCAGAGGGCGATGGTTCGTCTGATGTTAATGTTGTTCTAGATTCAGCAGCACCACCACTAGTTGCAACTCAGCCACCCGGTCCGGGTCAAGACGCTGACTTAACGGTTCAGGCTCCAGCACGTGGTATCGATCACCGTTCACCATTAACGGGTCGGGTTAATGTTAGAGATGAGGCACCCGAGTTCGACGATGATAGGTTGTTGATCCCAGATCCGAGACTCGATCAAGATGGTCCAGGTGAAGGCGCAAATGCAGCTGCAGATAACGCTATAATGGTTGCTGTGAATGACGGGAAACATGAACCTACACATGTGCCGTATGTACCACCGTTGACAGAAGAGGATGCCGAAAGAGAGAGGTTGGCCGGGGTAGATACCAGCGGAGCTTTGGTTCCATTTGAGCCCGAGCCACCACCTGTTAACACTGTAACTCAAACTCATCGAGAAGCGGCTGCCATATCCAAAACTCTAATGGAGTTGATTGCACAGGAGGATGATAAGCATAGTGACGATGTATATGGTGAGGGCTGGTTGCGACCTGAATTCGAGAACCAATTTGCACAGATCGAGGAGTTGAAGTACTTCGCGACCGAAAAGCATGTCAAACTTGAGAACAAAGCACTCGATGATCTATATGGTCAGCCTCAGCTGGATATGGCATACTACGGTAAACCAGTCACAGGTAACTCAATTAATATTGCCAATCTAAAGGAGAAACAGATCCGATATGGAGTCAACTCACTGGTTACTGAATCATATACACCACCAGGTACTAGTCTCGTGTTGACCAGACGATTTCAAGTCCCGACTATTACACAGATGCCGTTCCAGCGGATTGCAAAAAAAATAGACGACCCAAATATGTACGACCGCCAGTATACCTCTGGCCAACTCAGGACAGAGAGCGGTCACTTGGCCGATTCAACTCCGTTACCAGACCAATCATCATTGAGTCCTATTGAGTTGTTGGCACTTCAGCGTGAGTTGTTCCGCTGAATCTTAATGGTGTGAGTTAAGTTTTGCCTATAACGGCCAAATGTATCATCTAAATCACGCTCCTTATCAATAAATAGAAAGCTAAACTTTTTTTTGGTTACATACTCGATTGCCTTTCGGAACTGGGCGTATGACCAGCCAGGTGGGCAAAACTCTCGTGCGATGGTCATTGTCTCATTTGTGTTACCCTGGTAGTATATAAGGTTAGTGATGTTGCAACGTAAAGTCACATCAAGTAGCATGTAACGCTGACTCAAACAGAAGCAAGAGAGTCTATGGTGGCGACCCATTACAGCCAGCTTCCTGATCTGTGGACTATGACAGAACTTCTTGTAACTCGCAATATCATCGAGGATTATTAGGTTCTTCTCAGCATCAATGTCATCAGCATTCTCCTGAATCTCAAATATACGGTCCAACACGCGAACATCGGGTAAAAAGAAGTTCTCTGGTGGTATATCGAGCACCCTATACTTAGGATCAAGGTGATTGGCGGTTGGACTCAGGACGAATATGTTGTCGAAGTATCCTTTATAAAATTTCTGATCAGTCAGTAAATTGAGCATAAACACAGTCTTACCCGACCGAGACCTACCACATACGTAACTGAAGAACGGATGTTTCATTAGTACCCCACATTGTGCTGCAGGGCATTGTTTTATGTCTGGGGTGTTTACCTTAATGTCCTTAATCTCGAACATCTTGTGAACGTTTCGTTGTCTTCTATTGGTTTTCATATTATAATATAGAAATATATTATATTTTCATATATATATGGATTCACAACTACGTAAACAACAGGATAGTAAACTTACACCGCTCGAGCGTAAGGGTGCAATGGAAATAACTCCAACAATGAGAGAGTTACAAAAATTTAACTCGGATGCATTAGCGATTAATGGTGACGAATTCAGAAGTATAGATGCCTCACTGAATGAAATAAGTAGAAGCCGCAGCGCATTCGATCGGGCAGCCATTAACAACGTACCATACCTACAACAAAGTAGATCAAACTACCTCAGCCGACTGCATAGGTTTGATGTACAGATTGCAACTACTCCATTTGGTGAACAGCTTCATCAGCCCGCCAGACAGCTACATTATCGATAGACAAGCTAATATATTTTTTGCCTTAAAGGGAAAGCTATGTAAGATATAACAATGAATACAAACCCATTATACTGTGAACCATGCAAACGCGAATACAAAAGCAAACCAAGCCTACAACGGCATAAAAAAAGCCAAAAACATATAAGAAACCTAGGATCACCAAGGGAAGATATTAAAATGGAGACAAAACGGGGTGTCACAATGCCAGCCACGTTTGTGGATGTTGACTTGAGATACGTACAGTACCACGACCTTCTGATTCTTCGTACCCAGATCCCCATAATAGTCAGAAAAAAATATAACATGACAAACCGACCACGCATAACCGTATTGGTGGATGAGCTCACAGAGTTTAGAACAATGTGGTTAGCAGATGGCGAGGATTTATATAATGTAGAAAAACCATATTCGGCCCCATGTGGGTGTCGATTTGTCCAATTGAGGTCCGTAAAAAGACATATGAAGACAAAACATTATCAGGCTTGGCTGGCCTCGAGAGCCGAAAAAACACCCGAATGAGGTCCACAAACGCATTTTTTTTGTGGTTTGTTGTGGTTCATTTTTTTTAATTACGTTAAAGGGTAAGAAATATATGTTATAACAACCAACAATGACCGACACCAAAAAAATCGAATCAATGAACCGACGCGAACTTCAAGCCGAAGTTAAGCGTGTCCGTGCTTATGATAGTGAATGCTCCGCAAGAGCCAAAAGCACTGTACTTAGAGACTTTCTCATTAAAAAGGCAGCCGAAAAGGCCGCCGCAGCCACCCCAGTGGTAGTTGTAGTAAACGAAGAGCCCCATATTAAGACGGGGTTAACGGGGTGTCCCCGTATTGAACAAAAAAAAGCGCCGCAGTCGCGTGTAACTAATGAATCTGAAACATACAATGGCAGTGACCAACAGGACGCCCGAATTAATATTAATTCTGATAGGAAATCTGAATGCAAGGATATAAAGATGATGACGGACACCAAGCAAACAAACGAGCCTATAACCCAGGCCGAAAAAAATAACGAGAAAAAAATAATTAATACCAAGTATACACCAATGCCTGACCCTGAATGGTTCAGCAAAACAACACATGGGAATCAACCTCAAAGACAGATGTTTGAACACATGGATGACAAGAAGCTCACATGTGCCGTTAAAAAAGGTAAGCACGCGTTTGGTGCATTTAAAAATTGCGATACATTAGCCAGATATATTGCACAGGAGCACAGTAATGCGCCTAATTATCACGAATTATTAAGGGCCGGCCAGCCGCAAAGTATGTTTTGCGACCTAGACGGTCTGATGTCCGAGCTTGATTTGAAGTCAGAACGAGATGTTGTGGATTCATTCGAGAAGTTTATAGAGAATGTGTTTGATAGTCACAACCTAATGTATGATCCAGAACACAGTAAATGGCTGACGGCCAGTGCAGGCGATAAAGTGTCTGTCCACTGGCTTTACTCGAAGTATTATTTCGCAAACGAGAAGGCTCAAAAAAAGTTCTGGAAGGCTATGATTACACAATTTAAGGAGAATAGCTGGCTCGGCTGGACCGACCAGAAAGGGATCGAGCGCTTCATTATAGATGTGCAAGTGTACAGCAAGAATCATGGTATGCGCGCTATCTATAGTCATAAAGAAGACAAGTCCAACCCAAGACCATTACTACCATTTAGCTGGGATGTAGACGAGGGCATGACGATGTTGGACTTCAAAGAGATCGATGTTGCCGATTATCTAGTGGCCAACTGCGAGGGTAAGGAGCTATTCGAGGTCTGCGAAGAGAAGGAGAAGACTGCAATGTTTATCCCTCAGTCGCTGGATTTAATGGATCTATTGAAGATGCCAGTGGAGAACGAGCTGGTTATTGCATTTGACGAGTGCACTGCGCAAGAGCAGGAGTCCAATCGCATTGAGACTGAGCTAAGAGAATGCAAGTTGTATGGCCCATATACTGATGACCGAGATGAAATCGTCGCGATTGTGTTGGAGGTATTTCCAGACCTGATCAAGGGTGAATGGGAGAGTAATATCCTGCTCTCGATGCGCAATGGTGAGGACGGCCGGGAGTGTTTTATTAACGGCGAGGACAACAAAAGCGATAACTGTTGTGTTATTCGAAAGGACCGCGGGTTGTATTATGTATGCCATGATGATGGATGTGAAGGCCAGGAGAAGTTGTTTTACAGGTTCGACTCACCACCAACTATCCATCGGCAAGACACACCAAGTACACCACAATTGCTGAATCTAAGACCTGAGATCAAAGAATATAACAACTGCAAGACTATGTACGAGGTCGGGGATGTCAAGAAGAAAATAATACACAAGATCAACCAATATTGGTGCATGGTACTGCTGACCAAAACCACGTACATTCACGAGTATTGGGACTATAATACTCGACACGGAGACGAGGAGGTAGTCGAGAAGAAGACTCAGTTTATGGTAGAGAGTGGAGCCAGGACAGCCCTAAAAAAATGGAAGGGAACTGCCAAAATCGAAGGCAAATCAGTATCATTTGACGCATGGAATCTTTGGAGTGGGTCGATGGACCGCCGAGAATACAATGGAACCGAGTTCAATCCCAAGAAATTCATAGCGCCATCCGGCAAACAAAACACCAGATATAACTTCTACACCGGATGCGAGTATATGGTGGATAAATTACAGGACGTCGAACCATTGAATGGTGGCGAGCCATTCTTCGATCATATTCATAAGGTTTGGTGTCGCGGCAATCAACAACAGTATGATTATGTGATACACTGGATGGCCAGCCTCATACAACAACCATGGAATAAGATGAGCACATGTCTGGTGTTAATGGGCCTTCCTGGGTGTGGTAAAGGTATGATAGTTCAAATTTTAGCTGATATAATTGGACGAGACTATTTCTTCCACCCCACGAGTCCGGACTCTGTACTTGGACAGTTCAACGCTCAGCTCGCTGGTAAACTGCTAGTGTTTCTAGACGAACTCCAATGGGGTGGCAACCACGCGCAGGGTGCTGTGTTGAAGAAGCTTATCACTGAAAAAACGATTGTGATCAACCAAAAAAACATAGCGATGACCACGATAGCCAACCTTATGAACTGTATAATGGCATCAAATGAACAATGGGTGGTGCCTGCGGATATAAAATCTAGACGATATGTAGTCATGGAATGTGATGATAAACTATGTAAGATGGATAAAAAAAAAGCCAGGGTATATATCAGAGACATATGTAGTGTAGACCGTAAAAGGCTGGCCAAATACTTATCTAACATACCATTAGACACATGGGACTGCACCGCAATTCCTATGTCCACAGGCTTGCAAGGCCAGCAAATTAGAACGTTACCCAAGCTGAAAAAGTGGTGGATCAACATATTAACCGTGGGTAGCTTTGATAATATCGAGTTTAGGTTCGGTGAACCATGTCTTCTGTCGGCATTACATGCTGATTATAGAGAGATATCGGAGGACAAACATATGAGTGGACGCGTGTTCAATAAGACATTTCGCGAGCTTGTGTTCGAACCAAACTCAGCTAAATCATTCAAAGCTCTGGTGAAGGAGAATACAATACGAAAGACAGACTCCAGCGGCAGAAAAGGAGTGTATATAAAGATGCCATCAATCGATGTATGCCGCGCATATTGGGATATAAGTTCAGGATGGACCCCAGATTGGGAGTAATACAGGGACATGCTGTCCCCACGACCCTTGCAAATATAAATGTGCGGGGACTTTAGCATGTGGATTTGTTTTTTTGATATGTGCAGGAACATGCTGTCCCTACGACCCTTGCAGATATAAATGTGGAGACACCCACTCCCGTTTTCAATATGTGGCGCTGGGGAGTCAGAACGCAAAGTATAGTATGGTGATGCCAGATCCATCTTTGGACCCCATGGGGACAAAAAAAGTTCGTGTCCAGGTTCGTGTCCAGTTCGTGTCCAAAAAATGAAACGTTTGAGATGCGTTTGAAACATGTTTCAAACGAAGTTTAGTCGTTTTGGCCTACACTTGATGAGAAAATACGTGTTTTTAAACGCGTTTGAAGCAAAGTAAAAATGGACACGTGGACACCTCGGACACGTAAATTTTCGATTTTTCAGATTATATGGGGATCTGCTGAAAATTCCCATATCTACGTGTCCGAGGTGTCCACGTGTCCATTTTTACTTTCTTCCATTTTAATAATTTATAAGAGTTAGAGTCTATATACTAAAAAATAATACGATAATTCTTAGTTAAGTGACTCCCCCAACCCATCTCGAGCGATCCATTTTGCCGGACACGAGCCGGACACGAACTTGGACACGAACTTTTTTTGTCCCCATAGATCCCAATGATGTATCTTGGACTGTCAGGATAACATTATTTATGCCGTGACTGCAAGGCAACATCTGTCCATAGGAGTATTTAATTATTTTTTCTCTAAACAAACATAATGCCTATACAATAACAACAATGCCATCTCAACAAAAAGAAAGCAAACTATCACTTAACAATCTCCATCAATTGGTCGAACAACTCGATGTCGAGCACTTTAAATTCGATGAACTCAAGAACAAGCGGTCCGCAACCCGAAGCCGGAACAAGTTGTCTGAGATTTCCAAACTGTGCAAATTAATGCGTGCACAATGCCTATCCGAGGTCAAAGCCATGCCAGTCATCAGAAAAAAAACAAGCCCAAAGGCAGCCCGCGGGGACACCCCGCCCCCCGCAACTGAAAAGACTACTGTAGCCGCACTTGTGGCCGATATTGAATCTGAGTCAAAACAACAAGAGCCTGAGAACAGCGCTTGAACATCCTTTAAAGTAAATTCGGGGTTGACGGGGTGTCCCCGTGTAATTAGGTCTCAGTTTTTTTTTATTTGCGCCTTACGATACTGGGTTAACGGGGTGTCCCCGTATTTAATTTGCGCCTACGCCTCTCCCGTTGTTTTCGATTACTCAACGTCCGATGGATACCCATTGAAAACATATCATCGTTATACCTGCCACGCTTCGGCAGTGGTGTGGTACGGCATTGAAATAAGTCATATAACGCATCCCATTTTGTATGTAACGCCCCGCAATTGATCGACTGGTACACTATAATATCATAATTATTTCTGTAGCACAAGTCGGATACATATAGCGCGATATCTCCAATCACATTATCTACAGTGGGAGGTGTCCGTTTTGTCGCATTCGGTCCTCGTTTTCGCCAATAATGCGACCGAAGCATCGGTTGGAATAGTTCTCTAGTGGTTATTTGTGATTCAACTGGCTTGCCAACCACATATTCCCGGCATATATTACCCAGATCACAGGGCATATACTTATTAAGTGACATTACCATCATGTCATTCAAAATTTGCTTATACTGCATGAAACATTTTACCACGACCAACGCGTAGTCATTTGCGTATGGGGTGCTCGGTAGATTGAACACACCTTGTTTAGATTGCTTCTTCTCGCGTTTGCGGAATACCTCGTACGATATAGGCTCGCGCCATGCTGTAAACAGCCTCTTTAAGTATCGTTCGCTTTCAATCAGTTGTTGGTCCATATATATTACAAATATAATTTTATTTAAATCTTATCTTTCTCTAAATATAAACAATGGCACTTCAATATATAACAACAGCGGTTGAAGACTTTATGACGCCAAGCATGGTGAGCATAACAATGGATTACCTTGGTGAGCTAGACATGACACAAAAATACATGGAACTTGTGAGGCTTGATATTATACACCATATTGATGGTATAGGTCAAGATTATAGATTTGGGCAAGAAATAATAAATGTAATAAGAAACCCAGACAAAGCATATCCAGTCGAACGTAAAAAATCACACTACGCTGAATTCCTGACATGGGATAATAAAACAATGCAAAGAAACCTAGAAATTCGTGTGGGTGAGTTAATGGCTGAGCAGTTCAGAAGTATGCATAGCCTTCGATTTAGTAGAGAATATTGGTCGCCAGACAGAATAGAGATGCATGAGCGTTGGATTAGGGATCAAACCAAAAAGGGAGAAGACAGAATGATCGAGCTAGAGCAATACCTGAAGGAGATGACAGAAGTGATCGCTATGAACTAATTGGGTCTCAGTTTTTTTTAATTTAAATTATTATCTTTTCTAAATATAAACAATGACAGAACAAGAAGTTAAAACCGAACTTAACCACTATATGGATCCTAACTTAGCCAATATAGTCTCAAATTATATAGAATCGGACATGCACCCCTATTACATCGAGTTACTATGTGATTCTTGGGATGATTTATCATTACTGGGTAGTAGTGACCCTGGTGGACGGACAGGTATAGAACGAGCGAACTTCATCATGAATTATGATATCAAATGTAAGATCCATAGCAAAAAAAGAAAAATGCTCCACGAATTAATAAGAAACCCAGATGTTGAGTATAAGGATGACAGACGTAAGAAATCCTTTTATGATTTCAATGAGAGGGATATGTTGGAGTATTATCTTAGGCGTGTCTCGAGTAAACTTGATGAGACCCTAATGAGGTTACGCTGCTATAGTGCCAATCCAGAATATTTTTCCCCAAGCTATGTGGTGGATGATATGGGTCGGGGGTTGGAGAGACAGAAAAATCTAATTGAAGGTTGGTTGGCTGAATGTGACTAATATTTATTATTCTCTAAACATAATCTCAGACCAATTATATATGTCTGACTTCAAATTCGAACTCACTAATCCCTTGTACTTCAGAACAAACCCTCAACTATCATTAATCAATGACTTCATTACTAAACATGTTTCTAACGACAAACGAATACAGTACGATGTGGACCTTCGCCTATGTCTGTGTCTTGTTGCTGCTCGTTATCTATCACATGACACTCCTACAAGAATTACCGCTGGTGGCTCCGCTTTCAACTGGCTCAGAAGCTCGATTGAGCATGCACACACTGCAACTCCTAGACCTGGCTATGACGTGTCGGGCCTTCGACTCGATTACCAACATGATCTAGACGAGCTTGTAAACAACCTCGTTGTAGGAATTAGCTTGTCAAGATTACCCGCTAATTAATATCGGAAAATATTTTTTTTATTTTCATATGTATATATCATGCAAAAAACAAACGACCAAAAATCAGCTCCCTGTAACCGGCTCAACTTACTTAAGACTCTCGTATCACGGGATAAGACCCCACATGTAACCATTCTGCGCGAGCTTAGCGCTCTGTTCGAGTTCAAGACGCGGTCAGCAGTAGTTGCTCTCCAAGAGGCCGTTATAACTGTTTTGAAGTCGCCTCTAGACAACTCCGACATCCAACCTCTACTAAAATCAAATGGTCTTCGCAATCTATTTCTTGATCTGACTTCAATCAAGAACGCTCAAAACAAGTTCACCGCAATCAATGTTGAACTCAGACGTAGGCAGCTACCTATATTAATCATACCAACTGACGACCAGCAACGGCTCATTGAACAGTACAGAAAGAAAGTATTGGCTAAGAATACATCCGTTATAGAGATTGATCGTAAGACCCTCGACTCACTAGTTGACCACCTGGTAGCATCTTCCAACCTCTATGAAAACATCTGTCTAGCAGCCCTTGTCTCTGGTTGTCGTATGATAGAGATCCTAGACAAGCGCGTAACTACCTTCTCCGAGGCATCAGCCAATGATATCTTGCAAATTGGGGTGGCCAAAGACCGAAAATCAACCATGGTAGTCAAGAAGCCAATCTTATACATCACACCAGAAGAGTTCATGACACTAATCAATTCAATCCGTGAGAACGTAATACTACAGAACAAGTCACGCACACAAGTCACCAACAAGTATTGTAGCCGGGTAAATTCTGCATTCCGTTTGGCGTGTACAAGGTTTGGTATAAACCCACCAAGAAGTGAATTCAAACTGCATCTGGCTCGCAAGATCTACGCAAACCTAGCCTGGAGTATATACGGCAAACGCAGTCATATGTCATATCCCATTTATATTATGCAGAAGCTAGGACATAAGACCCCCTCTACCGTTACATCATATTCAAATGTCAAGATTAAGGGACATGCTGTCCCTTATGATCCCTTGCAGCCTGAGCAAAAGACTTCATGTCGGAGTTAACTGGGTGTCCCCGTATATTTTTTTTGCAAAATATATTAATTCCTATAATATACAATGAATGGACTCGGTCAACCCAATGACTATAATTCAACAAGTAACCTCGGCAATAATTATTACGAGGACCTAAATTTAGGAACAAAAACAACCGAAGATGTGAATATAATAACAGATAATAAGGTTCGCATGACAATCGATGATATAACTGGTGATGTCCATGTATTTGGAAATTTAACAGCAGATGGAGGTATTACAGGTGCAACCGCCAGCCATCTGATCTCAGGTAATACTGAGGGTAAAGACCTTATACTAGGTACACTAGACGACTTTGATATAGAAGTTCAACGCAATGGAGTGGAACAACTCACGTTCTATGACGACCATATCGGGGTCAATCAACAACTCAAAGGTGAAGGTATAGTCCCGTTTCAATGGGATTCAACACATGTAACCGCAATACCCACTGCAAGTCTGGATGCGGCCAACTTTGAAGTAACATACAGTGCAGATACTGCTGGAGATGATTTTGTTGGTATAACTCCGTTCATGACTATCGGCACCCACGTCCAAACAATCATCGGAGTTGTCAAAAGCAATACAAACTCCAACGACTACGTCGGCATAGGCCGCAACTTAGTGGGTGGCTCAAATGACCACACCAACTTTACAGATTACTTTATATTTAGGGCAGATGGATCTACTGTTACATCCGTTTCGCTCAACACAAAACTAGCAACGTACGACGACATCGGTACACGAACATGGACCTCAGCCAATAGTCATACATTCACAATGGCATTCTACGAAGATGGAACACCCGATGATCTCAAGCATTACATCATGTTCTCACGGACTGGACGATCTATTTATCGTTTAGATGTGACTGGTCTAACCGCAAGTGGATGGCAACTCATACATGGTAATGCAACACAAGGTTCTGGTGTGCTGACTACAGTCAAATCTGGGATCTCGGCTGATGTTATCATAGACGGATATGATGTTGCGCTAGAAATATCCAGGCTGATCCAGTCGTCATCAATCGCAACAACTAGCGGTGCTATCGAGGCTATTAGTCTAGACGCTTCATCTGCAATTACCTTACCCATCGGACCAGTCAACGCGACCAAAATAGAGCTAGCCGATACTACAATCGTGACTGAATCTAAAGGTCCGTTACATGGACTCGAGGGGTTAGATATCACTGGTGACATAGTAGTGTCTGGCCTAGTGGATGGTGTTGATATTGCAGAATTCAAGAGTCTTTACAATGATCTTGTGTCTGAAGTGGTTGTAAATGGAACCCCATTGAATCCCCAAGCCAAAACGGTAACAACCACCGGTGCAGTATATCAGCGAATGCATCTGGATGTTGGAGCATCACGAATATTTGTGCTGGCCGGAAGCAATTTAGAATCGTATTCATATGACGCATTCTTAGCCTTTACTTTGCTAGATACACTAGTATTAACCGGCACGCTAGCGCAGATTACAGTAACGGGGACAACAGCATACATATCCGCAGGTGCTGAGTTTCATACAGTTGACATCAGTGACCCCAGTAATCTGGCTCTACATGTATCAACATCCGCCAGGACTTACTACGAGTCATGTGTTGTTGGATCTAATTTATATATAGCCGCTAATACGACAGGGATTGATCGATATGACATCAGCACGCCATCAGCCCCAAGTTATCTGGATTCATATGATGATGGTGCGAATGCTAGGCGTTGTACAGTGTATGACTCGAACACAAAGCTCCTCGTGGGGACGGTTGACGGAGTATATGGAGTCGACATAAGTACGCCAGGATCAGAATCAACACTGTTTGCTGAAATTGCTATGTCTGGAACTGTAAACAAAATAAATGTCGATGAACCCAATGATACATTTTACTCAGGCACCTCAGATGGTAATCTATATGCACATGTATTGAGCACTCAAGCACTCATATCCAATATCGATATAGGCCCGTCCGCTAGAGAAATGGTGCATGAAACAGTCGATGGCCGACAGCTGTTGTATATAGCAAACTCAGGATCAGGTCTGCAGACAGTTGAATTAGCTGGTGGTGCGTTATCTATCATTGCATCTGACGACCAAGGAGGTACGTATTACGGAGTAGCCTCAGACATAGCGAATCTACACTTATTCATAGGAACCTCCGCTGGTTTGCGTGGTTATGAGGCAGAATCGGTAATCGAGGTAAACAAGATGTGTGTAATGAGCCCTGATGATACAACTGGGGCTGGAACAGGAGCCTATCAAATGGCTGGCGGTATGTATGTTACGAAGAATATCTATTCAGGAGGATCTCTAGTAGTTGCATCGAATATCTCCTCAACGTCTGGAACTATAGGTGGACTTACAGCAGCTGAGCTTGCTGAACTCGGTAACATAGATTCAACTACAATATCAAACACACAGTGGGGATACCTCGGTGCGTTGGATCAAAACCTCACCACAACAAGCGCCGTTGACTTTGCCCAGCTAACTGTTGACTTTATTCAGATTAATGGGGGCTCGCTAACATACAGCAATACATCAGGCAACAATCGTATTGTCATCCCAGATAATCAAGCCATAGCGTTCGCAATCCGAGAAGGTACTACGAACTATCTTTCGTTAGACACGACAGACGGCGCAGAAAAAATTAAACTCAACAAATGTATTGAGGTTGATTGTGATGTGGACGATACTGGTATAACACTCCAGGTGTCAGATAACACATTTTCAAACGGACTGATGTTCAAAAACAGCGGAGGTTCATTCACTGGACGTATGTTTAGAGAAGATACCGGTGGTAATCAGGCTGATATTGTATTTAGTTGTGATGCTGCAAATAGCGATGTATCACTGCTAACTGAATCAATGAGAATCAAGAACGACGACCAAACAGTAGAGATTACATCAGGTCTACTTGAGTTTACCCAAACCGGTGCTAATGCTAATAAAATTCTGATACCAGACAACCTAGCTGCGGCATTTACTATTACTGAAGGCGCTAACCCATATATCGATATCATCACCAGTAATGCATCTGAGAATATATTATTCCACAAGGTACTCACATTGAATTCTGGCCTGAATCTCACAGCCGGTGGTCATATCAAGGCCAATGATATCAGAGGTGTTAGTGCTGCTGCAATGAACATCGCGGGCACTACATCAACCAAGTTGAATCTGGCTGTGACTGGTGTGACAACTGAGGTTAAGGGTCCGTTAGATGTAATTGAACTACTGAGTGCAGACTCGATTGAGGCAACCGACCTGATCCTAGACAGTGCATCAGACCAAATTCAAATTGGTAGTGCAGCCAAGACCACCCTGAGTAGTACAACCGATGTAACAGCTGCTAGAACAATCACAATGCCTAACTTCAATGGTATTATGCAAGTATGGGGTACATTCACATCTATTATTGACTCAGCAACACAAACCCAACTGAATTCATTGTTCAATGTATTCCTAGTAGATTCAACAACGAATGCTAATGACCTGAAGCTGTTTGATCTGGGCGCTGTCTCAGTTACTCATGACTTCTGGGTAAAGGTCATCGATGTTGGTAACAACGCGGCAACTAACAACATAACATTTGCTGTATTTAGCGGTAGTGATACCATCAATTCAACACTCACCATCAATACTAACTCAGGTAGTAGACTCATATATGTTGATGAATCAACACGGACGTGGTACAACGCCGGTAATTAATCCGAATAAAAATATGTTTTTTTAGATATAATGGAACAAGCTTTACCAATTCTATTAATTGTAGTCAAGCCCCTAATTAAGAGTGTCGTGAGTCAGTTGGCTGCACATTATTCGGTCCTACACTTCGATAAAAAACTTCACCTGGATAAGCCCATAGACCAGATTGGGCAGTCAGATGTGTTAATCGTAGACATCAAGCACGGGTTGTTCGATAATATCCGGAACAATAAAATACTCAGATGGCTGAGGCGCCAAGACCTCAGTAAGTTCAAGCCAATCTATGTATATGGCAAGACTAAATTCAAGGCAGCATTCAACACTGCTGTTAAGCTGAAGCGGATGCCTGTTATTCGAGGGCGAAACTTAATCAAAGCATCATCACTGGTGGATGACTCAAAAGAACAGAGTGTCTCGTTTAGTGTAGATGATATGAGTAGAATATCAGAGGAACTCGATATACCAGCTGAGCTTCGCAGATTCCACAACCTAATGGATGAGTTTAGCAACCTGCGAGACGACTATAGGCTACTCGAATCTAAGAACCTTGAGCTACTCGAGTCGATAAAAAAACTGCAGGCTGAGAACGGTCACCTCCTTGCGTTACAAGACGACCCGACTCGTAGACCTAACAATGTAACCCAGTTTAAGAGTCAGGAAAAACATGTACAGCCGATCCCAAATGGTGTAAGACTCATGTTAGGAGAAGATATAAGTGAGACACTTAAATGGAGAAACCGCGTCGAGAAGCGTCGCATACAGAGGCGTGCTCGCGAATGGACTGCATAGATTCAGAATAGTTAAATATTTTTTTTCTTAACAAAAATCAATCTGGGTATATAAAGATGATGCAGACACTAACAAACAATTGGTTTCAACAAACTATACAATTAACGATGGAGGAAGCTTGGGAGATTGCGAGATTATGTGGTATGGACCGTAAAGATACATTAGAACATCATGCTAGATGGGTGGCATATAAGGCCGTCACAGTAGCCACTGGATATAAAGTACAATTCACAGGATGTGATCCATCAAATGATTTCTATGTGGATATAGGAAAATGGTACACCAATAGAAAATGGACATTCGATCATCCAGTTGTGTGGATGCATATGTATTACAAACAGCAGTATCCCGCAGAAATATGCACACTTATATCCGATTATTATGGGTCAGAAGATACAAAGGTTGATGGTAATTGTGATTGGTATTATAACGGATATAAGACTGAATATACTGACGTCAGTAATATGGGTCTAGCAGGTGTATGTGCCTCTGCATTACAAACCCTGGTGTGTCCGATAGGGATATTATGGTGTTGGGGTTGTAACTGTGATGATGACGCTGAGAACAGCGCGTGTTCCAACTGGTGTTGGTGTGGTGAGGGTAATAAAAAACAAAGAAAACGATGCCGGGAGGTCCACTTCCTGACAAATCAATACAACAACAGCTGGATCAACCGAGCTAATTCATATAGATCATTACCCACGGAGATCAATCCTAAACACAAATCTCACTAACCCTACCCTAATATCCGTTTTTTTTGCGCGTACGCACCCCCTAAAGGGGGTGCCCCCCGACCTTGCTTTGAAGCCCTCGAGAGCACACCTCACACCCATATCTCCGCGTCATAGCCAAAATATCATAGCTTTGATGCCATAACCTCCGATCATAGCAAATGACCATAACGCCCTCACATGTACTATCTGCACCCATATGAGGCCATCATCCGAGATGGGTCAATTTAGCTTAAAGAGAAGGTTTCGAGGTTTGAATCGTTTCATATCTGTTTTTGGAGGGACTTGAGGCCCTCGCCCGATTATAGAGATTCGAGATGTAACGGGCTTATATGTAGTCACAGAGGGTATTTGAGGTCCACAAACGACATGCTTCATTTTAGGTTAAAGAAGAGATCTCGAGATCCGAGTCGATTCATTTGCGTTTTGGAGTGGACTTGAGGGCCTCACCCGAGTTCAGATTTAGTAGTCATATGAGGCCGTTAAGTCAGCTCGTGAAGTATATATGTGGGGTCTACATGCAGTCATAAGTGGGGTTTGATGGCCTCGTACCGATCCAAGCGCGCGCCTAAATTTTGCGCAGCCCAAACTTTGCGCAATTTACCTGTTTTTCTGCGCACCAAAAGTCGTGCGCAATTTACCTGTTTTTCTGCGCACTTTTTCCGACCCCCACTGCTATTCTGATATTAGAGTATATATATACTCTAATATCAGAATAGCAGTGGGGGTCGGAAAAAGTGCGCAGAAAAACAGGTAAATTGCGCACGACTTTTGGTGCGCAGAAAAACAGGTAAATTGCGCAAAGTTTGGGCTGCGCAAAATTTAGGCGCGCGCTTGGATCGGTACGAGGCCATCAAACCCCACTTATGACTGCATGTAGACCCCACATATATACTTCACGAGCTGACTTAACGGCCTCATATGACTACTAAATCTGAACTCGGGTGAGGCCCTCAAGTCCACTCCAAAACGCAAATGAATCGACTCGGATCTCGAGATCTCTTCTTTAACCTAAAATGAAGCATGTCGTTTGTGGACCTCAAATACCCTCTGTGACTACATATAAGCCCGTTACATCTCGAATCTCTATAATCGGGCGAGGGCCTCAAGTCCCTCCAAAAACAGATATGAAACGATTCAAACCTCGAAACCTTCTCTTTAAGCTAAATTGACCCATCTCGGATGATGGCCTCATATGGGTGCAGATAGTACATGTGAGGGCGTTATGGTCATTTGCTATGATCGGAGGTTATGGCATCAAAGCTATGATATTTTGGCTATGACGCGGAGATATGGGTGTGAGGTGTGCTCTCGAGGGCTTCAAAGCAAGGTCGGGGGGCACCCCCTTTAGGGGGTGCGTACGCGCAAAAAAAACGGATATTAGGGTAGGGTTAGTGAGATTTGTGTTTAGGATTGATCTCCGTGGGTAATGATCTATATGAATTAGCTCGGTTGATCCAGCTGTTGTTGTATTGATTTGTCAGGAAGTGGACCTCCCGGCATCGTTTTCTTTGTTTTTTATTACCCTCACCACACCAACACCAGTTGGAACACGCGCTGTTCTCAGCGTCATCATCACAGTTACAACCCCAACACCATAATATCCCTATCGGACACACCAGGGTTTGTAATGCAGAGGCACATACACCTGCTAGACCCATATTACTGACGTCAGTATATTCAGTCTTATATCCGTTATAATACCAATCACAATTACCATCAACCTTTGTATCTTCTGACCCATAATAATCGGATATAAGTGTGCATATTTCTGCGGGATACTGCTGTTTGTAATACATATGCATCCACACAACTGGATGATCGAATGTCCATTTTCTATTGGTGTACCATTTTCCTATATCCACATAGAAATCATTTGATGGATCACATCCTGTGAATTGTACTTTATATCCAGTGGCTACTGTGACGGCCTTATATGCCACCCATCTAGCATGATGTTCTAATGTATCTTTACGGTCCATACCACATAATCTCGCAATCTCCCAAGCTTCCTCCATCGTTAATTGTATAGTTTGTTGAAACCAATTGTTTGTTAGTGTCTGCATCATCTTTATATACCCAGATTGATTTTTGTTAAGAAAAAAAATATTTAACTATTCTGAATCTATGCAGTCCATTCGCGAGCACGCCTCTGTATGCGACGCTTCTCGACGCGGTTTCTCCATTTAAGTGTCTCACTTATATCTTCTCCTAACATGAGTCTTACACCATTTGGGATCGGCTGTACATGTTTTTCCTGACTCTTAAACTGGGTTACATTGTTAGGTCTACGAGTCGGGTCGTCTTGTAACGCAAGGAGGTGACCGTTCTCAGCCTGCAGTTTTTTTATCGACTCGAGTAGCTCAAGGTTCTTAGATTCGAGTAGCCTATAGTCGTCTCGCAGGTTGCTAAACTCATCCATTAGGTTGTGGAATCTGCGAAGCTCAGCTGGTATATCGAGTTCCTCTGATATTCTACTCATATCATCTACACTAAACGAGACACTCTGTTCTTTTGAGTCATCCACCAGTGATGATGCTTTGATTAAGTTTCGCCCTCGAATAACAGGCATCCGCTTCAGCTTAACAGCAGTGTTGAATGCTGCCTTGAATTTAGTCTTGCCATATACATAGATTGGCTTGAACTTACTGAGGTCTTGGCGCCTCAGCCATCTGAGTATTTTATTGTTCCGGATATTATCGAACAACCCGTGCTTGATGTCTACGATTAACACATCTGACTGCCCAATCTGGTCTATGGGCTTATCCAGGTGAAGTTTTTTATCGAAGTGTAGGACCGAATAATGTGCAGCCAACTGACTCACGACACTCTTAATTAGGGGCTTGACTACAATTAATAGAATTGGTAAAGCTTGTTCCATTATATCTAAAAAAACATATTTTTATTCGGATTAATTACCGGCGTTGTACCACGTCCGTGTTGATTCATCAACATATATGAGTCTACTACCTGAGTTAGTATTGATGGTGAGTGTTGAATTGATGGTATCACTACCGCTAAATACAGCAAATGTTATGTTGTTAGTTGCCGCGTTGTTACCAACATCGATGACCTTTACCCAGAAGTCATGAGTAACTGAGACAGCGCCCAGATCAAACAGCTTCAGGTCATTAGCATTCGTTGTTGAATCTACTAGGAATACATTGAACAATGAATTCAGTTGGGTTTGTGTTGCTGAGTCAATAATAGATGTGAATGTACCCCATACTTGCATAATACCATTGAAGTTAGGCATTGTGATTGTTCTAGCAGCTGTTACATCGGTTGTACTACTCAGGGTGGTCTTGGCTGCACTACCAATTTGAATTTGGTCTGATGCACTGTCTAGGATCAGGTCGGTTGCCTCAATCGAGTCTGCACTCAGTAGTTCAATTACATCTAACGGACCCTTAACCTCAGTTGTCACACCAGTCACAGCCAGATTCAACTTGGTTGATGTAGTGCCCGCGATGTTCATTGCAGCAGCACTAACACCTCTGATATCATTGGCCTTGATATGACCACCGGCTGTGAGATTCAGGCCAGAATTCAATGTGAGTACCTTGTGGAATAATATATTCTCAGATGCATTACTGGTGATGATATCGATATATGGGTTAGCGCCTTCAGTAATAGTAAATGCCGCAGCTAGGTTGTCTGGTATCAGAATTTTATTAGCATTAGCACCGGTTTGGGTAAACTCAAGTAGACCTGATGTAATCTCTACTGTTTGGTCGTCGTTCTTGATTCTCATTGATTCAGTTAGCAGTGATACATCGCTATTTGCAGCATCACAACTAAATACAATATCAGCCTGATTACCACCGGTATCTTCTCTAAACATACGTCCAGTGAATGAACCTCCGCTGTTTTTGAACATCAGTCCGTTTGAAAATGTGTTATCTGACACCTGGAGTGTTATACCAGTATCGTCCACATCACAATCAACCTCAATACATTTGTTGAGTTTAATTTTTTCTGCGCCGTCTGTCGTGTCTAACGAAAGATAGTTCGTAGTACCTTCTCGGATTGCGAACGCTATGGCTTGATTATCTGGGATGACAATACGATTGTTGCCTGATGTATTGCTGTATGTTAGCGAGCCCCCATTAATCTGAATAAAGTCAACAGTTAGCTGGGCAAAGTCAACGGCGCTTGTTGTGGTGAGGTTTTGATCCAACGCACCGAGGTATCCCCACTGTGTGTTTGATATTGTAGTTGAATCTATGTTACCGAGTTCAGCAAGCTCAGCTGCTGTAAGTCCACCTATAGTTCCAGACGTTGAGGAGATATTCGATGCAACTACTAGAGATCCTCCTGAATAGATATTCTTCGTAACATACATACCGCCAGCCATTTGATAGGCTCCTGTTCCAGCCCCAGTTGTATCATCAGGGCTCATTACACACATCTTGTTTACCTCGATTACCGATTCTGCCTCATAACCACGCAAACCAGCGGAGGTTCCTATGAATAAGTGTAGATTCGCTATGTCTGAGGCTACTCCGTAATACGTACCTCCTTGGTCGTCAGATGCAATGATAGATAACGCACCACCAGCTAATTCAACTGTCTGCAGACCTGATCCTGAGTTTGCTATATACAACAGCTGTCGGCCATCGACTGTTTCATGCACCATTTCTCTAGCGGACGGGCCTATATCGATATTGGATATGAGTGCTTGAGTGCTCAATACATGTGCATATAGATTACCATCTGAGGTGCCTGAGTAAAATGTATCATTGGGTTCATCGACATTTATTTTGTTTACAGTTCCAGACATAGCAATTTCAGCAAACAGTGTTGATTCTGATCCTGGCGTACTTATGTCGACTCCATATACTCCGTCAACCGTCCCCACGAGGAGCTTTGTGTTCGAGTCATACACTGTACAACGCCTAGCATTCGCACCATCATCATATGAATCCAGATAACTTGGGGCTGATGGCGTGCTGATGTCATATCGATCAATCCCTGTCGTATTAGCGGCTATATATAAATTAGATCCAACAACACATGACTCGTAGTAAGTCCTGGCGGATGTTGATACATGTAGAGCCAGATTACTGGGGTCACTGATGTCAACTGTATGAAACTCAGCACCTGCGGATATGTATGCTGTTGTCCCCGTTACTGTAATCTGCGCTAGCGTGCCGGTTAATACTAGTGTATCTAGCAAAGTAAAGGCTAAGAATGCGTCATATGAATACGATTCTAAATTGCTTCCGGCCAGCACAAATATTCGTGATGCTCCAACATCCAGATGCATTCGCTGATATACTGCACCGGTGGTTGTTACCGTTTTGGCTTGGGGATTCAATGGGGTTCCATTTACAACCACTTCAGACACAAGATCATTGTAAAGACTCTTGAATTCTGCAATATCAACACCATCCACTAGGCCAGACACTACTATGTCACCAGTGATATCTAACCCCTCGAGTCCATGTAACGGACCTTTAGATTCAGTCACGATTGTAGTATCGGCTAGCTCTATTTTGGTCGCGTTGACTGGTCCGATGGGTAAGGTAATTGCAGATGAAGCGTCTAGACTAATAGCCTCGATAGCACCGCTAGTTGTTGCGATTGATGACGACTGGATCAGCCTGGATATTTCTAGCGCAACATCATATCCGTCTATGATAACATCAGCCGAGATCCCAGATTTGACTGTAGTCAGCACACCAGAACCTTGTGTTGCATTACCATGTATGAGTTGCCATCCACTTGCGGTTAGACCAGTCACATCTAAACGATAAATAGATCGTCCAGTCCGTGAGAACATGATGTAATGCTTGAGATCATCGGGTGTTCCATCTTCGTAGAATGCCATTGTGAATGTATGACTATTGGCTGAGGTCCATGTTCGTGTACCGATGTCGTCGTACGTTGCTAGTTTTGTGTTGAGCGAAACGGATGTAACAGTAGATCCATCTGCCCTAAATATAAAGTAATCTGTAAAGTTGGTGTGGTCATTTGAGCCACCCACTAAGTTGCGGCCTATGCCGACGTAGTCGTTGGAGTTTGTATTGCTTTTGACAACTCCGATGATTGTTTGGACGTGGGTGCCGATAGTCATGAACGGAGTTATACCAACAAAATCATCTCCAGCAGTATCTGCACTGTATGTTACTTCAAAGTTGGCCGCATCCAGACTTGCAGTGGGTATTGCGGTTACATGTGTTGAATCCCATTGAAACGGGACTATACCTTCACCTTTGAGTTGTTGATTGACCCCGATATGGTCGTCATAGAACGTGAGTTGTTCCACTCCATTGCGTTGAACTTCTATATCAAAGTCGTCTAGTGTACCTAGTATAAGGTCTTTACCCTCAGTATTACCTGAGATCAGATGGCTGGCGGTTGCACCTGTAATACCTCCATCTGCTGTTAAATTTCCAAATACATGGACATCACCAGTTATATCATCGATTGTCATGCGAACCTTATTATCTGTTATTATATTCACATCTTCGGTTGTTTTTGTTCCTAAATTTAGGTCCTCGTAATAATTATTGCCGAGGTTACTTGTTGAATTATAGTCATTGGGTTGACCGAGTCCATTCATTGTATATTATAGGAATTAATATATTTTGCAAAAAAAATATACGGGGACACCCAGTTAACTCCGACATGAAGTCTTTTGCTCAGGCTGCAAGGGATCATAAGGGACAGCATGTCCCTTAATCTTGACATTTGAATATGATGTAACGGTAGAGGGGGTCTTATGTCCTAGCTTCTGCATAATATAAATGGGATATGACATATGACTGCGTTTGCCGTATATACTCCAGGCTAGGTTTGCGTAGATCTTGCGAGCCAGATGCAGTTTGAATTCACTTCTTGGTGGGTTTATACCAAACCTTGTACACGCCAAACGGAATGCAGAATTTACCCGGCTACAATACTTGTTGGTGACTTGTGTGCGTGACTTGTTCTGTAGTATTACGTTCTCACGGATTGAATTGATTAGTGTCATGAACTCTTCTGGTGTGATGTATAAGATTGGCTTCTTGACTACCATGGTTGATTTTCGGTCTTTGGCCACCCCAATTTGCAAGATATCATTGGCTGATGCCTCGGAGAAGGTAGTTACGCGCTTGTCTAGGATCTCTATCATACGACAACCAGAGACAAGGGCTGCTAGACAGATGTTTTCATAGAGGTTGGAAGATGCTACCAGGTGGTCAACTAGTGAGTCGAGGGTCTTACGATCAATCTCTATAACGGATGTATTCTTAGCCAATACTTTCTTTCTGTACTGTTCAATGAGCCGTTGCTGGTCGTCAGTTGGTATGATTAATATAGGTAGCTGCCTACGTCTGAGTTCAACATTGATTGCGGTGAACTTGTTTTGAGCGTTCTTGATTGAAGTCAGATCAAGAAATAGATTGCGAAGACCATTTGATTTTAGTAGAGGTTGGATGTCGGAGTTGTCTAGAGGCGACTTCAAAACAGTTATAACGGCCTCTTGGAGAGCAACTACTGCTGACCGCGTCTTGAACTCGAACAGAGCGCTAAGCTCGCGCAGAATGGTTACATGTGGGGTCTTATCCCGTGATACGAGAGTCTTAAGTAAGTTGAGCCGGTTACAGGGAGCTGATTTTTGGTCGTTTGTTTTTTGCATGATATATACATATGAAAATAAAAAAAATATTTTCCGATATTAATTAGCGGGTAATCTTGACAAGCTAATTCCTACAACGAGGTTGTTTACAAGCTCGTCTAGATCATGTTGGTAATCGAGTCGAAGGCCCGACACGTCATAGCCAGGTCTAGGAGTTGCAGTGTGTGCATGCTCAATCGAGCTTCTGAGCCAGTTGAAAGCGGAGCCACCAGCGGTAATTCTTGTAGGAGTGTCATGTGATAGATAACGAGCAGCAACAAGACACAGACATAGGCGAAGGTCCACATCGTACTGTATTCGTTTGTCGTTAGAAACATGTTTAGTAATGAAGTCATTGATTAATGATAGTTGAGGGTTTGTTCTGAAGTACAAGGGATTAGTGAGTTCGAATTTGAAGTCAGACATATATAATTGGTCTGAGATTATGTTTAGAGAATAATAAATATTAGTCACATTCAGCCAACCAACCTTCAATTAGATTTTTCTGTCTCTCCAACCCCCGACCCATATCATCCACCACATAGCTTGGGGAAAAATATTCTGGATTGGCACTATAGCAGCGTAACCTCATTAGGGTCTCATCAAGTTTACTCGAGACACGCCTAAGATAATACTCCAACATATCCCTCTCATTGAAATCATAAAAGGATTTCTTACGTCTGTCATCCTTATACTCAACATCTGGGTTTCTTATTAATTCGTGGAGCATTTTTCTTTTTTTGCTATGGATCTTACATTTGATATCATAATTCATGATGAAGTTCGCTCGTTCTATACCTGTCCGTCCACCAGGGTCACTACTACCCAGTAATGATAAATCATCCCAAGAATCACATAGTAACTCGATGTAATAGGGGTGCATGTCCGATTCTATATAATTTGAGACTATATTGGCTAAGTTAGGATCCATATAGTGGTTAAGTTCGGTTTTAACTTCTTGTTCTGTCATTGTTTATATTTAGAAAAGATAATAATTTAAATTAAAAAAAACTGAGACCCAATTAGTTCATAGCGATCACTTCTGTCATCTCCTTCAGGTATTGCTCTAGCTCGATCATTCTGTCTTCTCCCTTTTTGGTTTGATCCCTAATCCAACGCTCATGCATCTCTATTCTGTCTGGCGACCAATATTCTCTACTAAATCGAAGGCTATGCATACTTCTGAACTGCTCAGCCATTAACTCACCCACACGAATTTCTAGGTTTCTTTGCATTGTTTTATTATCCCATGTCAGGAATTCAGCGTAGTGTGATTTTTTACGTTCGACTGGATATGCTTTGTCTGGGTTTCTTATTACATTTATTATTTCTTGCCCAAATCTATAATCTTGACCTATACCATCAATATGGTGTATAATATCAAGCCTCACAAGTTCCATGTATTTTTGTGTCATGTCTAGCTCACCAAGGTAATCCATTGTTATGCTCACCATGCTTGGCGTCATAAAGTCTTCAACCGCTGTTGTTATATATTGAAGTGCCATTGTTTATATTTAGAGAAAGATAAGATTTAAATAAAATTATATTTGTAATATATATGGACCAACAACTGATTGAAAGCGAACGATACTTAAAGAGGCTGTTTACAGCATGGCGCGAGCCTATATCGTACGAGGTATTCCGCAAACGCGAGAAGAAGCAATCTAAACAAGGTGTGTTCAATCTACCGAGCACCCCATACGCAAATGACTACGCGTTGGTCGTGGTAAAATGTTTCATGCAGTATAAGCAAATTTTGAATGACATGATGGTAATGTCACTTAATAAGTATATGCCCTGTGATCTGGGTAATATATGCCGGGAATATGTGGTTGGCAAGCCAGTTGAATCACAAATAACCACTAGAGAACTATTCCAACCGATGCTTCGGTCGCATTATTGGCGAAAACGAGGACCGAATGCGACAAAACGGACACCTCCCACTGTAGATAATGTGATTGGAGATATCGCGCTATATGTATCCGACTTGTGCTACAGAAATAATTATGATATTATAGTGTACCAGTCGATCAATTGCGGGGCGTTACATACAAAATGGGATGCGTTATATGACTTATTTCAATGCCGTACCACACCACTGCCGAAGCGTGGCAGGTATAACGATGATATGTTTTCAATGGGTATCCATCGGACGTTGAGTAATCGAAAACAACGGGAGAGGCGTAGGCGCAAATTAAATACGGGGACACCCCGTTAACCCAGTATCGTAAGGCGCAAATAAAAAAAAACTGAGACCTAATTACACGGGGACACCCCGTCAACCCCGAATTTACTTTAAAGGATGTTCAAGCGCTGTTCTCAGGCTCTTGTTGTTTTGACTCAGATTCAATATCGGCCACAAGTGCGGCTACAGTAGTCTTTTCAGTTGCGGGGGGCGGGGTGTCCCCGCGGGCTGCCTTTGGGCTTGTTTTTTTTCTGATGACTGGCATGGCTTTGACCTCGGATAGGCATTGTGCACGCATTAATTTGCACAGTTTGGAAATCTCAGACAACTTGTTCCGGCTTCGGGTTGCGGACCGCTTGTTCTTGAGTTCATCGAATTTAAAGTGCTCGACATCGAGTTGTTCGACCAATTGATGGAGATTGTTAAGTGATAGTTTGCTTTCTTTTTGTTGAGATGGCATTGTTGTTATTGTATAGGCATTATGTTTGTTTAGAGAAAAAATAATTAAATACTCCTATGGACAGATGTTGCCTTGCAGTCACGGCATAAATAATGTTATCCTGACAGTCCAAGATACATCATTGGGATCTATGGGGACAAAAAAAGTTCGTGTCCAAGTTCGTGTCCGGCTCGTGTCCGGCAAAATGGATCGCTCGAGATGGGTTGGGGGAGTCACTTAACTAAGAATTATCGTATTATTTTTTAGTATATAGACTCTAACTCTTATAAATTATTAAAATGGAAGAAAGTAAAAATGGACACGTGGACACCTCGGACACGTAGATATGGGAATTTTCAGCAGATCCCCATATAATCTGAAAAATCGAAAATTTACGTGTCCGAGGTGTCCACGTGTCCATTTTTACTTTGCTTCAAACGCGTTTAAAAACACGTATTTTCTCATCAAGTGTAGGCCAAAACGACTAAACTTCGTTTGAAACATGTTTCAAACGCATCTCAAACGTTTCATTTTTTGGACACGAACTGGACACGAACCTGGACACGAACTTTTTTTGTCCCCATGGGGTCCAAAGATGGATCTGGCATCACCATACTATACTTTGCGTTCTGACTCCCCAGCGCCACATATTGAAAACGGGAGTGGGTGTCTCCACATTTATATCTGCAAGGGTCGTAGGGACAGCATGTTCCTGCACATATCAAAAAAACAAATCCACATGCTAAAGTCCCCGCACATTTATATTTGCAAGGGTCGTGGGGACAGCATGTCCCTGTATTACTCCCAATCTGGGGTCCATCCTGAACTTATATCCCAATATGCGCGGCATACATCGATTGATGGCATCTTTATATACACTCCTTTTCTGCCGCTGGAGTCTGTCTTTCGTATTGTATTCTCCTTCACCAGAGCTTTGAATGATTTAGCTGAGTTTGGTTCGAACACAAGCTCGCGAAATGTCTTATTGAACACGCGTCCACTCATATGTTTGTCCTCCGATATCTCTCTATAATCAGCATGTAATGCCGACAGAAGACATGGTTCACCGAACCTAAACTCGATATTATCAAAGCTACCCACGGTTAATATGTTGATCCACCACTTTTTCAGCTTGGGTAACGTTCTAATTTGCTGGCCTTGCAAGCCTGTGGACATAGGAATTGCGGTGCAGTCCCATGTGTCTAATGGTATGTTAGATAAGTATTTGGCCAGCCTTTTACGGTCTACACTACATATGTCTCTGATATATACCCTGGCTTTTTTTTTATCCATCTTACATAGTTTATCATCACATTCCATGACTACATATCGTCTAGATTTTATATCCGCAGGCACCACCCATTGTTCATTTGATGCCATTATACAGTTCATAAGGTTGGCTATCGTGGTCATCGCTATGTTTTTTTGGTTGATCACAATCGTTTTTTCAGTGATAAGCTTCTTCAACACAGCACCCTGCGCGTGGTTGCCACCCCATTGGAGTTCGTCTAGAAACACTAGCAGTTTACCAGCGAGCTGAGCGTTGAACTGTCCAAGTACAGAGTCCGGACTCGTGGGGTGGAAGAAATAGTCTCGTCCAATTATATCAGCTAAAATTTGAACTATCATACCTTTACCACACCCAGGAAGGCCCATTAACACCAGACATGTGCTCATCTTATTCCATGGTTGTTGTATGAGGCTGGCCATCCAGTGTATCACATAATCATACTGTTGTTGATTGCCGCGACACCAAACCTTATGAATATGATCGAAGAATGGCTCGCCACCATTCAATGGTTCGACGTCCTGTAATTTATCCACCATATACTCGCATCCGGTGTAGAAGTTATATCTGGTGTTTTGTTTGCCGGATGGCGCTATGAATTTCTTGGGATTGAACTCGGTTCCATTGTATTCTCGGCGGTCCATCGACCCACTCCAAAGATTCCATGCGTCAAATGATACTGATTTGCCTTCGATTTTGGCAGTTCCCTTCCATTTTTTTAGGGCTGTCCTGGCTCCACTCTCTACCATAAACTGAGTCTTCTTCTCGACTACCTCCTCGTCTCCGTGTCGAGTATTATAGTCCCAATACTCGTGAATGTACGTGGTTTTGGTCAGCAGTACCATGCACCAATATTGGTTGATCTTGTGTATTATTTTCTTCTTGACATCCCCGACCTCGTACATAGTCTTGCAGTTGTTATATTCTTTGATCTCAGGTCTTAGATTCAGCAATTGTGGTGTACTTGGTGTGTCTTGCCGATGGATAGTTGGTGGTGAGTCGAACCTGTAAAACAACTTCTCCTGGCCTTCACATCCATCATCATGGCATACATAATACAACCCGCGGTCCTTTCGAATAACACAACAGTTATCGCTTTTGTTGTCCTCGCCGTTAATAAAACACTCCCGGCCGTCCTCACCATTGCGCATCGAGAGCAGGATATTACTCTCCCATTCACCCTTGATCAGGTCTGGAAATACCTCCAACACAATCGCGACGATTTCATCTCGGTCATCAGTATATGGGCCATACAACTTGCATTCTCTTAGCTCAGTCTCAATGCGATTGGACTCCTGCTCTTGCGCAGTGCACTCGTCAAATGCAATAACCAGCTCGTTCTCCACTGGCATCTTCAATAGATCCATTAAATCCAGCGACTGAGGGATAAACATTGCAGTCTTCTCCTTCTCTTCGCAGACCTCGAATAGCTCCTTACCCTCGCAGTTGGCCACTAGATAATCGGCAACATCGATCTCTTTGAAGTCCAACATCGTCATGCCCTCGTCTACATCCCAGCTAAATGGTAGTAATGGTCTTGGGTTGGACTTGTCTTCTTTATGACTATAGATAGCGCGCATACCATGATTCTTGCTGTACACTTGCACATCTATAATGAAGCGCTCGATCCCTTTCTGGTCGGTCCAGCCGAGCCAGCTATTCTCCTTAAATTGTGTAATCATAGCCTTCCAGAACTTTTTTTGAGCCTTCTCGTTTGCGAAATAATACTTCGAGTAAAGCCAGTGGACAGACACTTTATCGCCTGCACTGGCCGTCAGCCATTTACTGTGTTCTGGATCATACATTAGGTTGTGACTATCAAACACATTCTCTATAAACTTCTCGAATGAATCCACAACATCTCGTTCTGACTTCAAATCAAGCTCGGACATCAGACCGTCTAGGTCGCAAAACATACTTTGCGGCTGGCCGGCCCTTAATAATTCGTGATAATTAGGCGCATTACTGTGCTCCTGTGCAATATATCTGGCTAATGTATCGCAATTTTTAAATGCACCAAACGCGTGCTTACCTTTTTTAACGGCACATGTGAGCTTCTTGTCATCCATGTGTTCAAACATCTGTCTTTGAGGTTGATTCCCATGTGTTGTTTTGCTGAACCATTCAGGGTCAGGCATTGGTGTATACTTGGTATTAATTATTTTTTTCTCGTTATTTTTTTCGGCCTGGGTTATAGGCTCGTTTGTTTGCTTGGTGTCCGTCATCATCTTTATATCCTTGCATTCAGATTTCCTATCAGAATTAATATTAATTCGGGCGTCCTGTTGGTCACTGCCATTGTATGTTTCAGATTCATTAGTTACACGCGACTGCGGCGCTTTTTTTTGTTCAATACGGGGACACCCCGTTAACCCCGTCTTAATATGGGGCTCTTCGTTTACTACAACTACCACTGGGGTGGCTGCGGCGGCCTTTTCGGCTGCCTTTTTAATGAGAAAGTCTCTAAGTACAGTGCTTTTGGCTCTTGCGGAGCATTCACTATCATAAGCACGGACACGCTTAACTTCGGCTTGAAGTTCGCGTCGGTTCATTGATTCGATTTTTTTGGTGTCGGTCATTGTTGGTTGTTATAACATATATTTCTTACCCTTTAACGTAATTAAAAAAAATGAACCACAACAAACCACAAAAAAAATGCGTTTGTGGACCTCATTCGGGTGTTTTTTCGGCTCTCGAGGCCAGCCAAGCCTGATAATGTTTTGTCTTCATATGTCTTTTTACGGACCTCAATTGGACAAATCGACACCCACATGGGGCCGAATATGGTTTTTCTACATTATATAAATCCTCGCCATCTGCTAACCACATTGTTCTAAACTCTGTGAGCTCATCCACCAATACGGTTATGCGTGGTCGGTTTGTCATGTTATATTTTTTTCTGACTATTATGGGGATCTGGGTACGAAGAATCAGAAGGTCGTGGTACTGTACGTATCTCAAGTCAACATCCACAAACGTGGCTGGCATTGTGACACCCCGTTTTGTCTCCATTTTAATATCTTCCCTTGGTGATCCTAGGTTTCTTATATGTTTTTGGCTTTTTTTATGCCGTTGTAGGCTTGGTTTGCTTTTGTATTCGCGTTTGCATGGTTCACAGTATAATGGGTTTGTATTCATTGTTATATCTTACATAGCTTTCCCTTTAAGGCAAAAAATATATTAGCTTGTCTATCGATAATGTAGCTGTCTGGCGGGCTGATGAAGCTGTTCACCAAATGGAGTAGTTGCAATCTGTACATCAAACCTATGCAGTCGGCTGAGGTAGTTTGATCTACTTTGTTGTAGGTATGGTACGTTGTTAATGGCTGCCCGATCGAATGCGCTGCGGCTTCTACTTATTTCATTCAGTGAGGCATCTATACTTCTGAATTCGTCACCATTAATCGCTAATGCATCCGAGTTAAATTTTTGTAACTCTCTCATTGTTGGAGTTATTTCCATTGCACCCTTACGCTCGAGCGGTGTAAGTTTACTATCCTGTTGTTTACGTAGTTGTGAATCCATATATATATGAAAATATAATATATTTCTATATTATAATATGAAAACCAATAGAAGACAACGAAACGTTCACAAGATGTTCGAGATTAAGGACATTAAGGTAAACACCCCAGACATAAAACAATGCCCTGCAGCACAATGTGGGGTACTAATGAAACATCCGTTCTTCAGTTACGTATGTGGTAGGTCTCGGTCGGGTAAGACTGTGTTTATGCTCAATTTACTGACTGATCAGAAATTTTATAAAGGATACTTCGACAACATATTCGTCCTGAGTCCAACCGCCAATCACCTTGATCCTAAGTATAGGGTGCTCGATATACCACCAGAGAACTTCTTTTTACCCGATGTTCGCGTGTTGGACCGTATATTTGAGATTCAGGAGAATGCTGATGACATTGATGCTGAGAAGAACCTAATAATCCTCGATGATATTGCGAGTTACAAGAAGTTCTGTCATAGTCCACAGATCAGGAAGCTGGCTGTAATGGGTCGCCACCATAGACTCTCTTGCTTCTGTTTGAGTCAGCGTTACATGCTACTTGATGTGACTTTACGTTGCAACATCACTAACCTTATATACTACCAGGGTAACACAAATGAGACAATGACCATCGCACGAGAGTTTTGCCCACCTGGCTGGTCATACGCCCAGTTCCGAAAGGCAATCGAGTATGTAACCAAAAAAAAGTTTAGCTTTCTATTTATTGATAAGGAGCGTGATTTAGATGATACATTTGGCCGTTATAGGCAAAACTTAACTCACACCATTAAGATTCAGCGGAACAACTCACGCTGAAGTGCCAACAACTCAATAGGACTCAATGATGATTGGTCTGGTAACGGAGTTGAATCGGCCAAGTGACCGCTCTCTGTCCTGAGTTGGCCAGAGGTATACTGGCGGTCGTACATATTTGGGTCGTCTATTTTTTTTGCAATCCGCTGGAACGGCATCTGTGTAATAGTCGGGACTTGAAATCGTCTGGTCAACACGAGACTAGTACCTGGTGGTGTATATGATTCAGTAACCAGTGAGTTGACTCCATATCGGATCTGTTTCTCCTTTAGATTGGCAATATTAATTGAGTTACCTGTGACTGGTTTACCGTAGTATGCCATATCCAGCTGAGGCTGACCATATAGATCATCGAGTGCTTTGTTCTCAAGTTTGACATGCTTTTCGGTCGCGAAGTACTTCAACTCCTCGATCTGTGCAAATTGGTTCTCGAATTCAGGTCGCAACCAGCCCTCACCATATACATCGTCACTATGCTTATCATCCTCCTGTGCAATCAACTCCATTAGAGTTTTGGATATGGCAGCCGCTTCTCGATGAGTTTGAGTTACAGTGTTAACAGGTGGTGGCTCGGGCTCAAATGGAACCAAAGCTCCGCTGGTATCTACCCCGGCCAACCTCTCTCTTTCGGCATCCTCTTCTGTCAACGGTGGTACATACGGCACATGTGTAGGTTCATGTTTCCCGTCATTCACAGCAACCATTATAGCGTTATCTGCAGCTGCATTTGCGCCTTCACCTGGACCATCTTGATCGAGTCTCGGATCTGGGATCAACAACCTATCATCGTCGAACTCGGGTGCCTCATCTCTAACATTAACCCGACCCGTTAATGGTGAACGGTGATCGATACCACGTGCTGGAGCCTGAACCGTTAAGTCAGCGTCTTGACCCGGACCGGGTGGCTGAGTTGCAACTAGTGGTGGTGCTGCTGAATCTAGAACAACATTAACATCAGACGAACCATCGCCCTCTGGTAATGGAACTGCCTTACCTGGGAAGTATGAATTCAAAGTCGCATATAGTATCCTAAGTCTATCTGCATTGGTGTATAGAGTCCCACCGATTGTGGTCGCGATTATTACTAGCTGTACAATCCGGTTCAATGTTGGACCAGTAATTCCATACTGTTGGGCTAGGCCTGGTGGTGGTCTAAACTCAGCTTGTGCTTCGATATCTGGGTCAACACCGCTCATTAATCGGCGCGTTTGTTTTGTCGATTCTACTATTCGTTTGATCGCTTTGGCACTTTCCTTTGCTCGGCTATCGGGTAATAGATCAATGGCACGCGGCACAATATCTCTACCAAATCTAGCAGCCGCACCGGGTAGGTCACCACTAGCTGCCTGTAATCCGGCTGCAATAGTCGGTATAATAAGCTCTCTCTTACGAGTTTTCTGTTCAATCTCCTCGACTTTACCCCCCAAAGCCTGTTCAACTATCTGGTCCTCAGGGATATCAATGGTTACATCTCTCACTGTAAACGCGGGCTCACCCTCTTTCTCTTTTAGTTCAGGCTCGGGCTCAGGCTCCGGCTTCTTCTTTTTTGGCTTTGCTTTTCTTTTTATTACACTGGGACTATCTATTTCCCTTTTCATATCGGCTTTCGTGACTCGCCTAATTCTTTCAAGCTTTGCCTTGCGCCCGGTTTTTGGGTTCTTGTATCTCACATCACTTATCCGATGCCTTGGTGGAAATCGCTCGTTTAATTCTTTTGTGACGTCTAAAATAGATTTCCAGTCATCCTGAGTGGGCTCAACGTCCCTCGGGAATACGTGAATCTGATCATAAAATTCATCCATCAGGTCAGTTATAAAATCTATATGCTGTTGCCGGACCGATGTAAATTCCTTACTGTCGGGGCTTGGTATTTTTAATTCTCGCAATTGTTCAAGTGCGTCTATGTCCATGATTATATAAAAAAAAACATAATATTCTGCATTAATAAAAACTACAATAAATACCAGACCTTCATCTGAATAGTCCAATCATGTAGTCCACCGTCTAGTAAATTCCCACGGATATCTCGGATCCTGAAATCAATATCCTTGAAGTTTCGCGTTTGTGGGTACTTTATAACGGTACTACTCGAGCCTGCCTCATAATGACATGTGTTGTTGAATGGTTGATCTAGCGGGATATAGGCAATCATGTTTACCGTTTGATTTTTGGCATCAAAGTCAATTGCGCTATTTGAAAGCGCTCGACTAGAGATATATGCGGTATGTGGCCCATATAGATTAATAATCCCAGGCGCGGTGATACTAACCCCAGATGGCACCGGTGATAAGGCTTTGTCTCCAAACCCTATCTTCCAGGCCAGATAGTTCGTGTATCCCCCGTCAATAGTAAGACTTTCACCAAATGTCATTGAAATCTTATTTGTTACGGGACTAAATGTATAAGTAGCCGTCGGGACTGGATCTCCAAGTTCAGTGTCAATCAATGCCAATAGGTCAGTCATGAATGTGGCTACGTCATATTGTCCAGCTGGGAGAGTCACCGTGTGTGGTGCAAGTGCTGCATCTAGGAAGTCCAATGTATTACGTCCTTCAGCTATATTATAGAATGTGTTATGCATTACCACATGTGTTACCTGTATTCCAACAACTCTGGTGAGTTCTATGTTCCGAGTATCCACCACGACCTCGAATGATGATTCAGTTTGATTAGACAGATCTAGATTTCTGTCATGGGCCGATACCCTAATAATTCGTGACGCGTATTTAGAGTCAAGTTCTTCCATATGATATATCCCTATATTTATTTTAATTTCTAAATTTTATATTTTATATATGATATACCATGAATTTATCTAACGATCCCACACTCAAATCACTTAGTGTTGAAAAAACTAAAGAGGCCCCTGCCAGTAACATTGAAAATTTGCTGACATGGAGCGACCTAAGCTATAAAGTACCGATGCCGAGCAGTGTTGTATCGCGCCGTACCGTAAAGAAACAGGACTTTCAGTTGTCCTCATACTCATCTGGAGGTCAGTCAATGATCTGTTACATCCAGTCTGGAGACGATTATATCGACTTTAAAAATTCGGTCCTGCTGTTTGGCCTAGCAAATACAGTCGCAACAACAGCTGTTGGAGATAGTTTTGGTAGCGGAAGTGCGTTCAACATCATTAAGGATGTCATCATCACGTCCGATAATAAAGAAATCGATCGCTTTGAGAAGGCTAATGTATTTAGAGCCCACTATGATAGGCTGCACGAATCTCCGGAATGGTTCTCATCTGTAGGGCTCGCCATGGGATATGGTGCTGCAGATGTCGCAACTGGGGCTGTGACGGAATACACTATTCCCATGAACAAACTCGCACCGATATTCGACAACGGCAAGCTTATGCCCCATCTTATGTCCCAGAGACTCAAGATCGAGATCGTACTAGAGACCCCTAAAACCGTACTGACCCTAACAAATGTATCAGCATCCCCTAGTTTTGTAGTCAGCAACCCTAGAATTCTTTTGGATAGCCATATGTTAACGGATGTTGCACATGAGCAGTTGAAGAAGAACTCAGTTAATGGACTTGAATTCCCATATGAATCTGTGTTTTCAGACCTGGGAGCAACTACCACTGCTGTGGCAACTCTACAGATATCCAAGGCTGTTGGTAGAGCGATGCGAGTGTTTACAGTCACCAGGCTAACTGCTAATCTTGCTGATGAAAAAGAAGATTCATTTGCAACCGAAGACTCAAAAGCTCTGGCAACTGGATATATCAACGCGGCTAGATATCGGCTGGGATCGGCGTACTTTCCGGACCAACCAATGACAGGTAACCCTGAAGTGTACTACCATATGCTGCACGCGAGTCGAAAACTATCAGACGGTAAAACGCATCCCAGTTCTGTAACAGATGCTAATGTACACCAATTTACACAGTTGTATGCTAGTTTGGAATCACTAGCTCTGCTGAAGTACAGTGGGTCTGCACTGAATAATCATAGATCACTAACCTTCAACGTCACCTACCTGGGTGCTGCATCTCGCACACTGAACATCTACATGACTTATCTATCAGTAGCAAAGATCTACATGCAGGGTATCCTCATCGATAGCTAAATCCTAAACACAAATCTCACTAACCCTACCCTAATATCCGTTTTTTTTGCGCGTACGCACCCCCTAAAGGGGGTGCCCCCCGACCTTGCTTTGAAGCCCTCGAGAGCACACCTCACACCCATATCT
>Ga0316207_10000990_pt1 | contig 38704 bp, 24 predicted proteins | sample 6weekpyrite_MG_FD_204943 | JGI IMG/M metagenome (GOLD analysis project Ga0316207, IMG submission 204943) | Microbial mat bacterial communities from mineral coupon in-situ incubated in ocean water Damariscotta River, Maine, United States -... | ecosystem: Environmental > Aquatic > Marine >... | reverse complement strand
ACTGCAACTATTCCTCTTGGTGTATTAGCGCAAATCAAACCATATTGGTTTGAGTGGTTACTGACTAGTTTAATACAGGAAAAAGTGATTGCGTTAATTAAATCGTTACCAAAAACATTGCGCCGAAATTTTGTGCCAGTCCCTGATTATGCATCCGCATTACTTAACCAGGTGAATTTATATCAACAACCTTTGCTTGATGTACTCGTCGATAAACTGTCGAAAATGAGTGGTGTAAATTTAGTTCAAGCCGATTTTGATATTTCGAAAGTCGACCCACATTTATTTTTTAATTTCGAATTGATTAATGAACAAGGGGAAGTGATAGCAAAAGGTAGGGATTTGCATGCTATGCAAACGGAATATGCAGGTTTAGCACAACAAGCTTTTCAGCAGTCACCTGTCGAAGCATTAAAACTTGAAAATATTACCCAGTGGGATTTTGGTGATTTAGCAGAATCCAAAGAAGTACGATCGCCTCATGGTGTATTTTTATCTTATCCAGCTTTGGTGGATGACAAAGATTCCGTTAGTTTGCAGTATTTTCCCACACAAAAAGAAGCCGATGCTTTAATGCAAGCGGGATTATTCCGGCTAATAAAATTAAACCTAGGGCAAAAATTAGCGTATTTACAGAAAAATATACCTGACATTCAGAAGATTTGTTTGCTATCAACTGCGATAGCAAATTGTAACGAGATAAAATCTGAAATAGTTGACCTTATAATCAGAGAGACCTTCTTGTCTGAACAAGATCGAGTTAAGGATCAGCCGACATTTGAAAAGCTTATGGAATCCGGGCAAGAAGTATTGATGTCAAAAGCCAATGATATAACACGATATGTTTTACAAACTATGCAATTATTTCATGATTGTAAAAAGGCGGTTAAAAAAATGTCGAACCCTGCACTGTTGGAAGCTTATGCTGATATCAATGAACATCTTTCTACATTAATTTACCGCCATTGTTTTAACGATATTTCAGTCATTAATTTGCAGCATTTTCCTCGTTACCTCAAAGCCATTTCACGTAGAATGGAAAAGCTTTCGAATAATACAGACAATGATAGAAAAAATATGCTTGAGATTAAAAATTATTGGAATAAGTATAAAAATTTGGAATCTTCAAATAAGCTTCAAGACATTGAGAGTCTCAAGCAATTAAGATGGATGATTGAAGAATTTCGTGTTTCTTTGTTTGCCCAGGAATTGAAAACTGCTTACCCAGTATCAGCTAAACGTCTTGATTCATTCATTAATAGTCAGTTTAACAATAGATAATATTCCGTTCGAATATAACCTTTACGAATTAATCCATATTAATCAATAAGTAAAGAGTGCTTGTTTGTTGCTTATCTTTGCGTTAACCCTTGAAAATCTAGTCCTCTGGACGCTAAATAAGAAGAGAAATCGTTCAAATGCCAAATATGCATCTGCATTTGAATTTAACGGACTTCTATAAGAGTACCTAGTCATAATGACATATAGAGCTAAACTAATTCTAAGCATTGTTGCTATCCAATTGGGGCTGTTGGTATTACTCAGCTTTGGCGGTATGCAATTAACAGATCATATGGCAACAAAAGCACTTCATGATAAAGCCAATGATGTAAGTAAGTTTTTACAGCCTGTGGGGATTGTTGGAATTCAAAAAAAAGATACACTTTGGTTTGAACGAACAGCAAAATTAGTTTTATTATCAGAAGATATTGATGCAGTGCGATTAGTGGATGTAAGTGGCAAGGTTTTGGTTGATGAAAAAGTGAAATCAGCTGAATCAGCAAAAGGCTTTATATTTCGAAAAAATCTAAGTAAAGGGCAAAAGGTATACGGACAGTTAGTTGTTAATATTTCAAGCAAAGCAGAAATGATAACTTATGCTGCGGCTAAAATGTTTGTTATTAATATTGTCATTGGTATTGATGTACTTTTTATATTAATAGGCGTGTTTGTTGGAAATATTCTGCTAAGAAAACAAGAGTCAGAAGTTGCCGAGGGTGTAGAGTTTCAGGATGCCATTGCGAATATTGAAGTTAAGGAAAAGATTGTTGATGAAGCAAATACGCAAAAAACAGATGATAAAAACTCTTTACATGCAGCCATTGTTGAACAACCAGAACCCATAAACACTCCCATGGAAACCCAAGACTTAGTTTCAGGCGATCTGGAACTAGCCGATGAAAATTTGGTGTTATTTCCAGATATTGTTAAAAAATCTCGGGACGCTACAATTTTGACAGATTTGCACGGCTTAATTTTGGAGTTCAATCCTGCCGCAGAAAATTTATTTGGTTATAGTCGAGATAAAGTTCGAGGGAAAAAAATTAGCGAAATATTACTGACTGACAAAGCGAATACTCGGTATTCAGATTTTCTTGCGACCATTGACAATGAAAATCTTGTAGAAGAAGTGTTTGAGTCTAATTTTCGTGGTGCTGACGGTAGTCTCATTGATCTAAACATTCATTTAACTACAATTTCTTCAGATATGGGAAAACAGGTTGTATTATTTACAAAAGATATCTCTCAACAAAAAGCAACAGAAAATCGTTTAAATTATCTGGCCTTTAATGATGAGTTGACGGATCTACCAAATGTGAGTTTATTATCCGATCACATTCGAAAGGCAACATTTGAAGCGGATACAAATGATCGCCAGATCATTGTGCTTAAATTAGGCTTGGACAGATTTAAACACATTAATGAGTCTTTAGGACATCGCTTTGGTGATTATCTGATTCGCAGCATTGCTTCACGATTAAAGGCAAATATTCGTCGCGGAGATATGGTATCACGTATTAACGGCGATCAATTTGTAGTCGCCATGGTTGATGTGGCACATGATTCAAACATTGATGTTTTGGTGCAGAAATATCTGGATTGTTTTGCAGAGCCGTTTCAAATTGAGTCACAAGAAATTCATGTCAACATTAGTATAGGGGCGACAGTCTATCCAAGTGATGAAAAATCAGTAGACGGTCTATTGCGGAATGCTGAGTCAGCCATGTTTCGGGCCAAAGAAAAAGGTGGAAACAATTATCAATTTTTCTCTCAAGAGATGCGAAAAATATCTCAAGAACGTTTGTATATGGAGAATGAGTTACGCAAAGCATTGGAGCTGGAACAGTTTGAATTGCACTATCAACCACAAGTCAATTTGGGCACGGGTAAGATCATTGGTGTAGAGGCTCTAATACGTTGGAATCACCCTGACATGGGTTTAGTGCCACCACTTAAATTTATCCCACTAGCGGAAGAAGCGGGATTGATTATTTCAATTGGTGAATGGGTACTAAGAAATGCTTGTTTGCATAACAAGCAATTGATGAAAGAGCGAGGGGAGTCGTTGATTCTAGCTGTGAATTTGTCCGCTCGCCAGTTCAAAGATAATGATCTGGTTGCGAGTATAGCTGCGATATTAAACGAAATTGAATATCCACCCGAGTTATTAGAATTAGAAATTACTGAAAGTTTATTAATGGAAAATATGGATGAGGTTACCAATACATTAAATATTTTGAGTGATCAGGGTATTCGCATTTCAATGGATGATTTTGGTACAGGTTACTCCTCCTTGAGTTATTTGAAGAGCTTTCCCATTAATACTTTGAAAGTGGATCGTTCATTTGTTCAAGATTTAGAAGGTGATGAGAATAACGCATCTATCGTTACAGCAACTATTCAGATGGCCCATAGCTTAAATATTGATATTGTAGCTGAAGGTGTTGAAACTGAGGGGCAGTTAAAATTTCTGGCCACAAAAAAATGCGATAAGATTCAGGGGTATTATTTTAGTCGCCCATTAGAACCTGACGCTTTACGTGAACTATTAAATGAAAACCGAGAAATTGAGTTGCAAGACGGCAATATACGCTTGATCTCGGCTTATAAGTAAAATCTAAACTATTGACATTTGCGCAGCTGGACTTGCTTTTTTTTGCAGGCTCCAGTGTAATTAGATAGCTTCCTAGGTTCACTCAGGCTTAGTTTAATATGCGCAAATGGTATTTTATTTTATTTTTTCTACCTGTTTTCTCAGGGTTCTCAATTGTCGCTTTTGCTTCACCCCCAAAACCACCAACTGATATTGAATTAGGGGATTATTCCAGCGTTAACACCTACATCAATAAGCTTATTCGCTATTGGGTGGATGAAGAGGATGTTGCAGGTTTGTCCTTAGTGGTTGTTAACGATAATAAGATAAGCCTCGAAAAAGGCTTTGGCTATTCCAATATAGAGCATGAGCAGTTAGCAACGTCAGATACTATTTATCGAGTTGGCGCCATTTCAGGAATATTTACTGTTAGTTTAATACTAAGATTAACTGAGCTGGGAGAGATACAATTAGATGATGATATCAAAAAATACTTACCTGAGCTTCGTTTTCAATATTATGATAATCGTCAATATAAAATTACCATTCGACATTTATTGACCCACCATGCGGGTTTACCCATATCGCGTTTTGAAGGGAGTTGGGCTGAACAAGAAACTAACTTTCAATCTTTATTGGGCTCATTAAATAATAGTTATGCTTCTTATCCGCCCAATACGATTTATGCTTATTCAAATATCGGTTATTCACTTTTAGCTTTAATTGTTGAACGTGTGACCAGTCAGTCATTTGTTGAAGCAATGCATGAATATGTATTTCAACCATTGGCTATGTATAATACGGATATTCGTTATTCTAAAAAAATTAAGCTAAAGCTGGCCACCGCTTATAAAAAAGACGAAACACATAAATTATTATTTCCGCGAGATATTGCTTCTTTAGGCATATATTCCAATGCCAAAGATATGAGTAAACTTTTGCTTATGATGCTTGATCAGGGCAATAAAACCATTATATCAAAGGCTAGTCTTGAGTCTATGATGAGTGCACATAATGTAAACGTTGCATTGGATCTGGAAAAACGCATAGGGTTAGGTTTGAACATTGATGGAATGAACGTCGTAAATGGTGGGCCGGTAGTCTGGCGAAGTGGTGCAACCTTGGGTTTTCGTGCACGTATGGCATTATTACCACGACATGATATTGCTGTAGTTGCTTTGTCCAATGATGCTAAATCATGGGATGCTTTAGAGGATATTACTGAGCGCACCCTACAAGTTATGTTGCAAGCAAAGACAGGTATTCGTCAGGATGTAAAAGAAAATAATAAAAATCGTAAATCGTCGGAAACATCTGTATATAAACTGTCAGATTATTATTCTAGTTTTCTAGGATATATCCCAATTCAAAGGGATAATGACACAATCACGGCTTCATTATTGGGTTGGCCTTTGAATATGAAGTCATCGGATCGAGGTTGGTATTCATTAGAATATGACTTATTTGGTTTAATCCCCATTGATATTAGTTGGATCACTGATTTGAAAGTTAAACCTTCTTTGGTGGAAAATAAAGACATTCTTATCGCGTTGTATAAAGGGAAACAATATTTAGTCGGCGCTCATTTTTCTTATAAGAAACCTAATTCCACTTGGGCTAAGCGACAAGGTGACTATCGAATTATTAATCACGATGCGCTTTTAGAGAACATGGACATTAACTCTGGAAGATTGTCAATTGAAGAGGGTAAGTTATTTTTTATTTATGAGCTTCCTGGTTGGTATGGATTTGAGTTGCAACTGCCTATGCAGATATTGTCGAATGATCTAGCGATTATTCCAGGCTTAGGAACGGCATTAAATGAGGCAATTCAGGTGAAGCGATTTGGTAGCAAAGAATATTTGGAATATTCGGGTTATTTATTAGAAAAAATTAAACCAGCTGAACCAGTATTTGATTTTTTTTGAGTTTTACCAACGTATACTACTCAGCAGTTCCCACAGTTAAATACAGGAGCAGTTTATGTATATAGTTATGAATCGAGTTATGGTGAATAATGATTGGACCGATAAATTTGTGGAGCGTTTTATAAAGAGAAAAGGGCAAATTGATAAGGAACCGGGGTTTGTTAGCATGCAAGTTTTAAGGCCGGAAGAATCTGGAACGCCTTTTGTCGTCTTGACTAGTTGGCAAGATAAAGCTTCTTTTCAGCAGTGGGTGAATAGTGATGACTTTAAATTGGCGCACCAAAATCCTATGCCAAAAGAAGCTTTTACGGAAGGTGGTGGTCTGGAAACTTTTGATGTAGTTGTTTCTAGTGAGGCCCCTTAGATTAAAAATAGTTTAAAATTTGCGGTACATACATTGCAATTACAATAAATAGCGACTAATTTGTTTATAGACAATCAAGGTCCTTGATTTAATTATTAATGCTAAAGGGTTGTAAGAGTGAGGCTTTTTTATGCGTCGATATATAAGACACCCATCTGATATACCCATAGAAATCAATCAAGAGCGGTCCAGTGGTTTAGCGACAGAAAACCTGGTGAATGTCAGTCTTGGTGGTTTGTCTTTTCATTCTAAAGTGGCTTATGACTTGGGTAGTCATTTAAAAATTACGATATCTGCCGTAACGCCAGCATATGAAGCGATGGCCAAAGTTTGTTGGTGTGATGAACATGATGGAAGTTTTGAAATTGGCGTGGAATTACTGAATAAGAATGATGTATTCAAAACGCGTATGGTGGAGCAAGTATGTCATATTGCCCATTACAAACGTCAGGTATATTTAATTGAAGGCAGAGAATTGTCAGGTGCAGAAGCCGCCAGCGAATGGATAACGAAATTTGCTCATGAATTTCCCAGTTTAGATGAATTAGAACCCCATTAAACGAAGTAGTTCTTCATATAGCTATTACATAAATCCCGCTAGTTTGTTAAAATAGTCTTTTTTTCGAACAATCCCCTAGAATATTTATGAATACACCCGAATTGCTATGCCCCGCAGGCACCTATAAAAATATGCAATATGCTTTTGCTTATGGAGCAGATGCCGTTTATGCCGGACAACCGCGTTATAGTCTACGAGTCAGAAACAATGACTTTAGTATGGATAATTTGCAAAAAGGTATTGTGGAGGCTCATCAGCGAGATAAGAAGTTTTATGTCGCCAGTAATATCTCGCCGCATAATGCCAAGCTAAGAACCTATTTGGACGATATGGCACCCATTGTTGATATGGGGCCAGATGCATTGATTATGGCAGATCCGGGATTAATTGCCATGGTTCGAGAAAAATGGCCTGAACAAACCATTCATTTGTCCGTGCAAGCGAATACTGTTAATTATGCCGCCGTAAAGTTTTGGCATAGCATTGGAATCAAGCGAGTTATATTGTCTCGAGAATTATCCCTCGATGAAATTGAAGAAATTAAACAGCGTTGCCCTGAAATGGAATTGGAAGTTTTTGTACACGGTGCTTTGTGCATCGCTTATTCAGGTCGGTGTTTATTATCAGGCTATTTTAATCATAGGGATCCAAATCAGGGGACTTGTACAAACTCTTGCCGATGGGATTATGGTGTTCATAAAACTCAAGAAACCGATACAGGTGATGTTGTAAAAGTTGATGGTGTGATTAAATTTGATCCACAGTTAGAAAAAACGACAAGCGATGAAGTTGTATTGCTCGAAGAAGGTGGTCGCCCTGGAGAGTTAATGCCAATGTTTGAAGATGAGCATGGTACTTACATCATGAATTCAAAAGATTTAAGGGCTATCCAACATGTTCAACGTTTGACTGAGATAGGCATTGATTCGCTAAAAATTGAAGGCCGAACGAAATCTCATTACTATACAGCAAGAACGGCGCAAATTTATCGTCAGGCGATTGAAGACGTGGTTGCTAAAAAACCTTTTGATATGGGATTGATGACGGCATTAGATGGGTTGGCAAATCGTGGTTATACGGAAGGGTTTTATCGCCGCCATGTACCTGAAGAATATCAAAATTATGAGCAAGGTAATTCTATTTCCACTAAACAAAAATTTGTTGGTGAAGTTTTTGGGTTTGATACTACAACCGGTAAACTATCCATAGATGTAAAAAATAAATTTTCTGTTGGAGATAAGCTTGAATTCATGTTTCCCGGAGGCTCTAAGCAATTTACCCTGGAAGGCATGGAAGATATGTGGGGGAAAAGCATGGAAGTCGCTAAAGGCAGCGGTTACCAGGTAAAAATAAGTACGCCTGTAGAGCGTCCTGAGATGGGCTTGCTAATGATAAATTTATAAAAAATTTGAATTTGCGTTCATCTCATAGACAATGAATTTATTTTCTTATTTGTCTGTAAATCAGTATTTATTCCATCCGACTTACTTGTCTTGTCAAGTAGAGTTAAGACGCTTCTTGTTATTCAATTTTTGCCTCCTGTAAGTTCCTTATATTTATTAATGCGATGTAATGAAATTCTTTTTCCTTTGGAACGTACGACTGAAGTGAATTAAATTTAATTCATGATGGAGGGTTCGATGTGTTTGCGCAAATACATTTACTCTATCAGAAAAGTCAGATTAACAGATGAAATTTATTACTTTTAACATCTTACGCTTAGCGGTGTTGCATCGTTGGATGATATTAGGGTGATAGACTGATTTGAAATTGTTAGACCAATGATAGGAAACATCTCGATTTAAGATATTCAACGCATTCATTATTTGAATATGTATCATTTTGCTGCAATAGCTGCTTGATATACCAGTAGAATGAAAATCGATCAAAAATAGTGAAGTCATTTATTTAAAGGGATTCTTTCACATAGTTCGACTGTGTATTTTTCATAAAAATTTAAGCTATTACATATAAGCTGAACACATATTTTTAAATATTGGCTTACAACTTGATTAAGAGTGGCTTGAACTGACAAAATTGGTCAGGAAAATGATAGTTATTTTGTATAATAATAACTAACGCCACTTAACTTGTTGAAATTTAGCAATATATTTAAAGATTTTAATAAGGTGACAAATATTGTCAACACGACAAAATTTGTCTATACTTTTAAGCATAAGAAGTATTATAAACATTATTAAAACTGTGGTTTGGTAACAATTCATTTAAATTTTAAATTAAGTAAAGGAGAAATATTATGGGCGGTGGAATGGGCGGCGGTATGGGCGGCGGCGGCATGGGCGGCGGCATGGGTGGCGGTGGCATGGGCGGTGGCATGGGTATGTAATACCCGGTTATCAACCTGCTGAAACCCAAGCTAAGCACCTAGCTTAAGCTGACATACCAGCAAAAACGGAAAAGGGGTGCTAATTGCATCCCTTTTCTGCATCTTGGCTTTAAAAAATTGCCTTTTATATTTTCTTTAATTTTTCATTTATCCAACTCATATAATACTTAAATTCTGATTAAGTATACGATATGCTGCTGTAATTATTGAGCTAATATCGGACTCCCTGTGATAACCAGTCAATTACGTTTTTTAAAGGAATGTGTCGCTGCATATAAGACGTATTATCGTTTTTTAAAAAGTGATCGGCTCCAGTTTGTTGGGCTGTTTGTGATTATTTTGGGTGTTGCTACAACGAATACACTAATGATTTGGTTATTAGGTTTACCTTTTGATTATTTGACAAAAGAAAATTTTGAGGGCCTAGCTCAAATATTATTGATATTGTTCTTTGTTATTCTTGTTAACCAAACGTTGCATTTCTTTAATACTTACCGTGCCAATGTTATCGCCCTAAAATTTGTTGGTCGACTCAGAACAGCATTGCTTAATCATATGATGAATTTACCTTATGTTATGACTGATGAGGTAAAAAAGGGGGACTTACTAACAAGGATAAGTCATGATGTAGACAAAGTTCAGAATTTTGTTGTTGCCTTTCCTTTGTTTTTTGCCTCCTATATTTTTACGGTTTTATTTTATTGTTCAATGCTTTTGTTTTTGGATTGGCAGTTAGCCTTATTAGCACTTTTTTTATCCTCAGTTTATTTGGTGCATCAACATTTATTTGCAGATAAAAAACGCCAAGCCGCTGAAGGTTTTTTTCAAGCCAACGGTAATTTGTTGGCGAAAGAAGATGAAATATTAACAAATTCCCGATTAGTCAGTGGATATAACGCGCAACAGGGTATCCATAAGCAACATGAATCTTTGTTTGATAAAGCCTTTACTTGGGCTAAGAGGGAAAGAAAGCTTAATGCATTATTTACCTCAAGTTTGGCCATTCTAATATATTTGTGTGCTCTGATTATTGTTTATCAGGGCGTGTATTCTGTGGAAGAGGGTTCGCTTGCGATTTCGGGGCTGGTAAGTTTTTTACTTTATATGGGCTATTTATCAGTGCCTTTAAGAGGTATGACTGAACTGGTGTTTGAGGCACAATCAGATATTATGGCAGGCAAACGGGTAGAATCTATTTTGGCGATTGATCAATCAATACATGAAGATTTGCCGCCATTAAAAGTGACTGCTGGAAAAATTGATTTTGAAAATGTCTGTTGTACATTGGGCGAAACTTCAATCTTTGATAATTTTTCAGTAGGTATCCCCGCGGGCAAAACTGTAGCAATAATTGGAGAGAGTGGTACTGGAAAGTCCACTATGGCTAATATGCTATTACGCTTTGTGAATCCCCAGCAAGGCCGCGTGATGATTGATCATAATGACATTAGTCAGTTTGATATTCAATCATTGAGAAATCATGTAACAATTGTTTGGCAAACAGCTCTTTTATTTAATGATACTGTTAAAAACAATTTATTATTGGCAAAAAGTGACGCGACTGATGATGAATTGAAACTTGCATGTGTGCAAAGTGATGCATGGGATTTTGTCAAAACATTACCTGAGGGATTGCATACACTCTTAGGTTCTGGTGGTGTTGAATTATCCGCAGGGCAAAAGCAAAGATTGCATATCAGCCAGGCATTCTTACGTAATTCGCCGATTCTGATTATGGATGAAGCAAGTTCAGCATTGGATAGTCAGGCTGAAGAAAAGATTGTTCAGGTTTTGAAAGAGAATCGAAGGAATTTAACAACGCTTATAATTGCGCATCGTTATTCTTCCATTCGGCATGCCGATTTAGTGTTATATCTCAATGGAGATGGCTCGGCAACCTTGGGTACCCATGAGGAGCTGTTAGAAAACCATGAAGCCTATAAACAAGCGCTACAATGGCAAACAGGGATATAAAAATTATTCTGTTTTATTTTATGCATTGCTTTTTGTTATTTCACTTTACGTTTCGAATTTACTCGCAAACGAAAAGCTAAAAAATTCAGCATCTCCCTACGTTGCAATGCATGCAGAAGATGCCATTCAGTGGTTTGAGTGGGAAAGTGGCGTATTAGAAAGGGCCAAAAAAGAAAATAAACCGATTTATCTAACCATTGGCTATTTTTCCTGTTATTGGTGCCATGTCCTACAGCGTGAGAGTTTCAAAAACGAAGCTACCGCTAAAATTCTCAATGAGAGATTCATATCAGTTGTTGTTGATCGAGAATTGCATCCCGTATTAGATGCTCGTTTGATGGCTTTTGCAGAAAAGACCATTGGACGAGGCGGTTGGCCATTAAATGTAATTATTACCCCCGATGGTTATCCTTTTATGGCTACCATTTATTTACCCGAGAAGAATTTTCGATCGTGGTTAGATCAAGTGTATGGGTTGTGGGAAACAGATCCAGAGTATATTCGTACCATTGCACAGGATGCTGCGAATGAGTTAAATTTTAATTTTACATTAACAAAAGATGAGTTGACATCTAAGCAAATTAAAAAGATTCAGAAAATTTTTCAGCAAGAAATTATGGAGTCTTTTGATGAAATGGAAGGTGGATTTGGCGATAGCGCTAAATTTCCGTTGACCTCGATTTTGCAAAGCAGTTTGGACTTATATGAAAAAAAATCAAATGAATCATTAAAAGAGAATCTCTTATTAACATTAAATAATATGTTTGAACGTGGAATGTACGATCATTTGGAAGGTGGTTTTTTTCGGTATACGACAGATCCTAATTGGCAGGTTCCACATTTTGAAAAAATGTTATATGACAATGCGCAGCTAGCATCATTATATTTTCGTGCAGGAAAAATTTTTAATGAGCAAAAATTTGTTGATATTGCTAAGCAGACACTAGATTTCATGCTGGATCATATGCAGGCACCCAATGGTGGATTTTATGGAAGTTTTTCTGCCATCGATGAAAATGGTATTGAAGGGGGGTATTATGTATGGGAGAAAGAAAATTGGCAACGGCTGTTGACTAAAGATGAAATTAAGGTCGTATCTCTCGCCTGGGATTGGTCAAGTCCTCCTATTATTCCAGAAGGTCATTTGCCGGTTTACGCAAGTGATTTAAAAGCTATTGCAGAGCAAGCGAAGTTTCCAGAATCTAAAATAAAAAGTTTAATCAGTAGCGCAAAAAACAAATTGTTATCTGAGCGTAAAAAACGTTTATTGCCCCGTGATGAAAAAATCTTAGCGTCTTGGAATGCCCTGAGTTTAATCGCTTTGATCGATGGGTATGAGGCAACAGGTTTGGATAAATATAAAATAGCAGCTGAAAATTTGATGAAATTTATAAGAGAGAAGCTCATATCAAAAAATAAACTTCAACGTTCTATTCACAAAGACGTTTTAGCGGGTAATGCAGACCTAGAAGATTATGCTTTAGTTGCTTTTTCTTTGGATCGATGGATGGAATTATCAAGTGGGCAACAGAATAAAGATGAGATTGCATCAATGTTAAATTATGCATGGAGCAACTTTTTCTCGGACAAAGGTTGGAAAATGAGTGATGATTTACTCATCCCCTATGGTGCAACGGAGTCCATGTTGGCTGATGGGCCAATACCTTCAGCTTCGGCCGTTTTGATAAGGCTTGGCTTGCGCTCAAAGGATAAACAAATCAATGAAAAAGCCATCAATGCCCTGCAAATTGGTCATAATGTATTAACTAGTCAACCTTTCTGGTATGCCTCCCATGTCAGTATTTTAATGGATTATTCCACAAAACATTAATAAACCAACGCTTTCAATACCGCTATAGTTGTTATTTTTAAGGTTATGTTATAGGTTAAGCTAAAATAACTACACCTTGAGGGAGGGTTAGTAATGCGTTTAATGGCTTTTTTAATCGCTATATTATCTACGTCAGTCGCAACAGCGGCTACCGAGTATTATACAATTGATCGAAATCATACGTTTCCACATTTCGCCATAGATCATATGGGTTTCTCTACTTTATATGGTAGATTTGATGAAACGACCGGCAAGGTCATTATTGATCGGGAAAATAATAATGGTTATATCGATGTAAAAATAGCCGCTGTCTCTATCACCACCGGACATAATAAACGAGATGAGCATTTACGATCGCCTGATTTTTTAAACGTTATGGAATATCCTAATATTATCTATCAAAGTCGAAATATTAAATTTATTGGAGAGAATAAAGCGACGGTCGAAGGTGATTTAACGATGTTGGGTGTGACTAAATCCGTACCTTTAGAGGTGCATAAAATTCGATGTGGCCAAAACCCTATGAATAAAAAACAGACCTGTGGCTTTGAAGCGACTGCAGCAATTAAACGTTCAGATTTTGGTAGCAAATATGGTCGTCCAAATATTGGCGACAATATGAAGCTGTGGTTTTCGGTTGAAGCTATTCAAGAATAGTCATTCAGTTTATCTGTACTTGACTTCGTACCGTATCAAAAGTACTCATGTACATTTTCAAGCTACTTATTTGTTTCTTGTCTACGTGGATTAGGTGCCTTGAGGAGAAGAGCGATGGAAAGGAAAATATATTGCTCCCATAAGAGCAATGTTGAAGATTTTCCAGTTATATCTAAGAAAGCTCAGCATATTTATTTTTAGCTTACAAACCTAATATATACTAGGTATATTCTTGCACACGAATACTGTGGTCGTTAAGTGAACGCGTTAAGCTTTTTTGACTGACAAATTGACATAATTTCACGAGAATTCGAATAATAAATTACAGAAATCGTATACTGCTTAAAAATGTCCCAGCATTCACGAGCATAATATTGTAAATGTGATAATATATTTGAAATATTTACGTTATATTCATTAGTTAAAACAAAATATGAGATAAACGCACTTCAACTTTTTATCAATGTCTTTATTCTACTTTTCGAGCTGTGTTAATCAGCAAAGATCGAGACGTTGGAGCGTTTATTTGTAATATACTTACGATAATAATATGAGCAATTTATTCAATAAGTGTAAGGTTTTATCGATATTTTTCATTTTAACTGGGGCATTTAACACCGCATTCGCAGTAGAAGGATTTGCAAATCAGCCAGGAACTCGCGCATTAGGTTTGGCTGGTGCATTTACCGCACTCGCAGATGATGCCAGCGCAATTTGGTACAATCCAGCTGCACTGGCACATTATGATTTTATAGAAAGCGACTTTACGATTGAGCTTGGTCAAAGGATCATTTCACAAGACGAAAATTCTAGCAATAATTCTATTACAACTGAGTCACTTTTAAAGTATGCAGCAGTATATACCCGAAATCCATTAATATTAAATAAGAAATTACCTATTGGCATTGGTGCATCTTATTTTTCACCGTATAAAATGAAAATCGAAATTGATGCTCCCCAGAGTGCACTAACTGATAGGATATTCGGTGAAATTGATGCCACATATCATCAAGTATCGTCGATGATAAATTATTCCGTGTCACCAAAGCTCTCTTTAGGTGGAACGATTGACTTTATATGGCTAAATATTAATTGTTTCGCGTATTCACCATGCGTCGACAAAGGGCCTACGGGATTTGGCGCAACATTCAGCGGCTTATATGAACTCATTAGAAATAAAGACTACACCATTAGAATTGGCGCTAATTGGCGATCGACAGCAAAATTATACTATCGAAATACTCCATCATCTGGAATTGGCACAGTACTAACAGATTATATACCTGACCGACCAGACACAAAAAATATTGGAATTAGTTTACAGTACCCTACGTTTTGGGCATTAATTAATACAAACCTAATATTGGAAAATGTTTCATGGTCATCGTCCAATAAACGTGGAAAACCTCTATACGATTATCAAAACATTGGATCTAGTATTGAGCTGTTATCCGTAACACAATCAGGAAAATCATATGCAATACGTTTTGGTAGCAAATTATTAAACAACAAAACAACGGGAATTTATGAATATGCAATTGCTACTTTCGGAGCAGGGTATGAATTTAAAAAAGGTCATTTAATTGATATTGCTTATGAATATAAAAAGCTTCGTAAAATCGATATTAATACCAATACATGGTCGATCTCTTATTCTTGGCAGTAGGAAAGCTTTTAATATGGGTATTACAATTATTAATAAAGGTAAAGTTTCATTTTTTTTATTCTTCTTAATAACTTCATTTTTACCTTTACTACATGCGAATGAACAAACCGCACTTGATTACTATCAAAGAGCAGAAATTGCATTTAAAGCGAATCAACTAGAAACTGCCATAGATTTCTACAACAAAGCAATTCTCGAACACTCCACCGATGGCGAAATTGTTGTTAATCAAATTATGATTAAAAAAATATTATCGCAGGGTAGAACGGCGAAATTAGTTAAAAATTATTTTCCGGAAACGGCGTTATATTATCCAAATGCGCGCCTGGAAGAAGTAAAGAAGCTAGTTGAGTTACGACACCGTACTGCTAATCCGCCAGTATTATGGATAAATTGGGTCTCATTACAAGAGCCAACAGGTGACAATGTGTTAGATGGTGGTGAATCTGGATCTATAGCAGTTGAAATTCAAGACAAAGGCTTGTCAGTTGCGAGAGGAATAAATTTAACACTACACACACAAGCGACAAAAGGACTTACATTTATTCCAAACACTATTATCAAGCATCTGTCACCCGGACAATCAATAATATCAACAATTGATATTATTGCCGCCAAAAATATTCCACAAATGGAGCAGCATTTAACTGTATTTGCCGAAACAAATGATGCTCACTCAAGTAATGAGTTGGACATCATATTATTTAGCAAACCCCATCAAACTGATGAAATTATTGTTGCAAAAATGGATATTGAAGACTTAAGTGGTGATGGACTTATAGAGCCCACTGAAGTAGTCACTGTCAAAGCTACAATAGCGAATACTGGCAAAGGTGTTTCAAGCGAACTTACCGCACATTTGAATTTAGGAAACAATGTTTTTTTTGCACCTGGCAGCAATGGATCTCTCCTGCTTGGTAAAATTTATCCAGGTGGTAGTAAAAATGTTCAGTTTTCATTTTTATCAAACCATGACTTTTATCATAACCAATCTATTCCTGTATTACTAAAAATTACAGACCAAAAAAGTCAAGAAAAAGCGTCATCAGACTTAGGGCTCTCGATAAACGTGCCTAATAAAAAGGTTGTGGTAAATGTGTTTCCACGCAACCAAAACGCCTCCATGACAACAAGCCAATTAGTAGATGTTGATATTTCAATACCCAAAGGAAAGAAAAAAAATAAATCAGCTGTTGCAGTTGTCATAGGAAACCGAAATTATAGAAAAGCGGGGCTGCCACGTGTTGAATATGCACAGAATGACTCCAAAATTATGAAAGAATATCTCATTAAAACAATGGGGTACGATGAAAACAATATACTATATTTCGAAGATGCGACAACTGCGAACTTTGCAGAATTATTCGGAACAGCTGAAAACCACAAAGGCAAAATTTTTAATCATGTAAAGCCCAATATTTCAGATGTATTCATTTATTATTCTGGTCATGGAGCACCAGATATTAAATCCCGTAATTCGTATTTCGTACCAGTGGATGCCGACCCTAACTACATTGCTTTAAGTGGCTATTCATTAGATTTATTTTACAAAAATATGGCCAAAATCCACGCCAAGCAAATTACTATTGTACTAGATACCTGCTTTTCTGGAAATTCTGATGGCGGGTATTTACTCGGAAATATTAGTCCTGCCATGGTAAATCTTAGAGAAAAAAATCATGGTCTTAAGAATTCAATTGTTTTTTCAAGCACACGATTAGATCAAGTAAGTGTATGGTTTCATGAAAAAAAACATAGTTTATTCACCTACTATTTTTTAAAAGGATTGTCAGGTGCAGCAGATAAGAATCAAGATTTATCAATAACATCTACCGAATTGGGAGACTATGTCAAAAATACTGTGCCATATCAAGCCAGAAGAATTAACGGTTTTGAACAAGATCCCCGACTAATACAGAATAATGAAATTAATTTAGTTGAATTTGCTAAACCCAAACAACATTTGATTAAAGTAATGAATAGTTACTAGTAATATGACCATGCTATTGGAAATTGATAAAGAATAATAAAACAGTATTGCAAATTGCGTTAACGAGGCTAATTTGTTTCTAACAAAATTAGCACGCAAACGATTGACTCTCAAATAGATGTTAAAAACCATATTTCAGAAATTCTCACCTAACACATGAGCGCATAACGTAAAAATTATGCAAAGAAAACCGATATTAATTTCAATGTACAATAGATTCGGCGTGGAATAAATTACCGACCGAGCTACAATTGTGTGGATGGAGTAATGGAACATATGATTGGATGCAATCTGCATCCAGGCAAATTCATTATCAAAATGAGCTTGACGATAGAAAAGTACATTTTCTAGCGCGTTATTTCAGAACGATAGTTACTTTAGTGTAGTACTGGGAGCGTTATAAAAACTGGCGATTTCAGAGTAGAATTAGAGTGCCAGATTATATTAAAGTCTTTGATGACTCAACTAAGGAAAAAGAACTAATTGTGGAGTGGTTTTCCAGCTTAATCCATCACCTAGTGCGCCAACAGAATTCGTACCCCAGCACCATATAGTGTTATCTGCTTGAATTCCACAGGCATGTTGATATCCAATACCGACATGTTTCCATTGAATATCAATGCCCACTAAGTCAGGCGTAGCATAGGGGCTTTGGTGCGCAGCACCCAACTGACCAACATCATTATAACCCCAACACATCAAGCTTTGATCCTCTTTAATACCACATGTCGAAATATAACCGGTCGTAATTTGGTTCCACTTTGCGTTCGGTAGAATTTCAGTGATTTGTGACACTGATTCTTCGCTAGTACTTGTTTGATAATATGAATTATCCCCCCAGCACCACCCCGTTTTATCTAATTTTATTCCACAACTATGTTCACTGCCCAAACTAATGGTGTTCCAATCATTAATAGTATCGACTTGGGTAGGAGCATAATAATCAAAAACATCATCATTCACTTCAATGCCTAGTTGTGTTTCTTTATTAGACCCCCAGCACCACAACGAATTATCAGACCGAATACCGCAGCTGTGCCGTTCACCTAAAGCAATGCTAATCCAATCTGTCTCAAATCCAACTTGTTTAGGAATTGGTTCGATTGGATTTAATTCCTCTTCACCAATTCCTACTTTACCATTTGCGGTTTCGCCCCAACACCATAAACTACCATCGAGTTTAATTGCACATATGTGTGTCCAGCCCAATGCAACTTGTTGCCATTGCGAACTTTCGCTTACGGGGGTTGGCTCCAGACTATAGTGATTAGCACCTTGCGTACCGTTTCCAAATTGACCTTCTATGCCACGACCCCAACACCACAAAGTAGCATCATGCTTTATGCCGCAGATACTTTCTCCGCTATTACTTGTATGAACAGATTGCCAGTCTCTTTCACCTACAACTTCGGTAGGAATTGCTTTGTCTTTTTCAACAGTAAAACCAGGTTGCCATTCAAATACCGAACCCCAACAAAATATACTATTACTCGTGTTGTAAGCACAACTATGTTCATAGCCGACGGCAATTTTGAGCCAGTCTGTACTGTCGTTCGTCAATATTGGGAGATAGCTATCTTGGAACCCCAATCGTGGTGTACCACCAATTCCTAGCTCGGCACGATAGTTTAAACCCCAACAATAGATATTACCTGCTCGATTACTTGCGCAAGAATGATCGGCTTCTGCAACTATATTGACCCAATCTTTTTTATTGCCAATTTTATGTGGTTTATATTGTCGATTTTGAGAGTTATTACCAAGTTGCCCATATTCGTTATCTCCCCAGCACCATAAACTATGATCGTTTTTTAGTGCACAAGTGTGAGAAATTCCCGTACTCACATCAAGCCAATATGTATCATCGCTGATGCGCTTTGGCACGTTTACAAAAGTCTCGATATCTGTTTGGTTATTTCCGATTTGTCCACTTGTGTTGTTACCCCAACACCATAAAGAGCCACTAATCTTGATTGCACAAGTATGAGTAAAACCTGCACTGATAAAATGCCAATCGCTATCATTGGTTATTTGTGTAGGTTTTGTTAGAACAGTGTTGTCGGGCGAGCCAACAATACTACCCCAACACCACATAGTATTATTTGTTTTTAATCCGCAACCATGGTCATTGCCCAATGATACCGATTGCCAATCTGTGTCAATTCCCAATTGTTTTGGCTTTGATATACTGGTCTCGGTGTTGAATATTTCTTCACCCACATACCATCCCCAGCACCATAACGAACCTTCCGATTGAATGCCACAATTACGATAAGGGCCTGAATCTACCGTTTTCCACTGCGCATCACCCGGAATCCTTACAGGAGAAGCGCTGTTCTGTTTGGTGTCATTACCTAGCTGAGAGTACGTATTTTCTCCCCAGCACCATAATTGCTGATTGGTATCTATAGCGCAAGTGGAAGTATCACCACCTGTAACTAGTATCCACTCTACATTTTCATCAGTCTCAACTTTGACAGGTTCCGTAACCGGATATTGGGAAAAGTTGCCGTTGCCTATTTGTCCAAATTTATTGTCTCCCCAACACCAAAGACTATGATCTGACTTAATCGCACAATTATGTTGATATCCTGCGTTTAAGCTATAATTTTTTGTGGGGATTGCCTCAATGATTGGGGAAGCTTCACTCTCGCCGATACTGTTTAGCGCTTTGAGAGAAATAAAATAATTTTCACCGTTGACTAAGTCTGAGATTTCAAATGGCGACTCAATGTTTTTATAAATTGTCGCATCGACCAAATCTGAGTTTGTTGCAACAGTAACTTCGTAGCTTTCTGCATATAAAGGCTTTTGCCAATGAACTGATAATACTTTATCACGCTCTGTTACCATAATCTCGGTAGGTTGGCTTGGGTGTGCTCTTGGTGTGGCTGCAATTATCAATGATTCAATGCTCTCACCTGCATGATTATTTGCAGTGAGAATATAATAATAAGTTTTTCCATTACCTAATTTTTCATGCGTAAAACTTAATTTATCGGTTTCATGGGTTCCCAATGCGGCGTCTATACTAAATTGTTCTTTATCTGACCAATAAATCCGGTATATTAACGCGCCATCAACAGCTTCCCAAGAAAGATCAATCGAGCCATCACGTTCATTGGCTGAGGCTTTTTGTGGAGAGTTTGGTATTTGTCCAACAGAGCCACCTGAACTACAGGCATTAATGGTGACATATATGAATATGGCAAGGAAGATAGTGGGAATATTGATCATTATTATTTCTTTGTTTTAATTCTTATTTTTTTAGTTTTTAACATTTAAAAATGCGTAGCTAAATTTAACAATACTTATTATGTATTTCAAGTGCTTCTAGAGTAAATTGTCTACAATATAGGCTTTGACACTAATAACTCATTTGTTGTTATCATGTAAAATTCATCGTGAATATTTAACTTCATAAGCAAAAGAATTAAACTAAAATTCGAGTTATTCGTGATTTTAGTGCTATAAATATATTTCAGTATTTATATAGACTAAGAACTAGGGAAGTTCTGATTAAGCCATCTAGCGAGCGTAAACTGCGTTTTTTCATTTGATTTTGCCTTGTTTTCATCTCACTATCTAACTTAATCAGAGTTTCCCTAGATGTGAACTCATGGTTTGGGATACACGTGAGATAGTTATTTTACTTTGACCTGAACCAGAAAAATAGGAAAGGTCGGTAACAAGCAAGTTTGACGAATTCTTTGTAACTGCGGGTGGGTTATGATGTTTACGCATTACTCAATACTTTGGCCGGTATTTCTACGTGTGAAGTTTAAGTGTGTGCTTACCGCATCTCAATGTATATGCTGATTTAAGTTGGGGTGATATGGATTCTTTGTAAGTTGGCTATCAACAATAGGCAAATTTCTCGTTGTTGTAATTTCCCTCTATATCGAGAGTTAATTATGATACTTTAGGATTCGTTTAAATGAATCCAGAAAAATTTAAATCAAATGCTTGAGGAATTTCCGAGTTTTGATAAGCACCTTCGTTTTTATAAGCTTTCTACATATAAGTAGAATTTTTGAACTTTGTTATTGAAAAAAAGATTACCTTATCGATTATTTTGCTAAACTGTGTAAATCCACCTCTGTCAGGTTAGTATATTGAATTTATCAGGTTATGACTTGGTAATTGCTAAGTTAGCTAAGCTAGCGAATTGTTCAATTGTTAGGGTTTCTGCGCGAGCTGTTGGTGCGATGTCTAGGCTATTTATCTCATCTTCATTTAAAATATTTTTTAAGTTATTACGCAATGTTTTTCTTCGTTGAGAAAAACACTGGCTAACAATACTAGCGAAAACTTCGTGGTTATCAACTTTAACAGGTGGTTCTTGATATGGGATTAATCGAACTATTGCTGAGTCTACTTTTGGTGCGGGAGAAAAGGCACCTGGTTTAACCGTGAAGAGCTTTTCCGTAAAACAATAATATTGCAGCATCACGCCCAGTCGACCATAAGTTTTACTGTTTGGTTTAGCTGTTATTCTCTCTACGACTTCCTTTTGCAACATAAAATGCATGTCTTTAATGGTGTATGCAAAAGTTAATAGGTGGAATAACAAAGGCGTGGAAATGTTATAGGGAAGATTCCCCACGATACGTAAACTGTTTTCTTTATTTGACAGTTGAGAGAAATCGTATTTAAGTGCATCAACATTATGAATATGTAAATTTTCTGAATTGCCTAAATTATTCTGCAAAATAGGAATTAGATCTCGGTCTAACTCAATAACATTTAGTTTTCCAGCGGCATCTAAAAGTGATGCGGTTAATGCACCTTTACCTGGTCCAATTTCAACAATGTTCTCACCCGCTTGAGGGTTAATACCATGAATAATTTGCTGAATGATACCTTGATCATGAAGAAAATTTTGCCCAAATCGTTTGCGAGCTTTATGGTTCATTGGATAATTTCACAGGCCGTATTGATAGCTAGTATCATGCTTTTTGCATTTGCTTTGCCTGTGCCAGCAAGCTCCAGCGCAGTGCCATGATCTACTGAGGTGCGTATGATGGGTAAACCCAAGGTTACATTGATTGCGTTGCCAAAACCTTTATATTTTAAAACAGGTAATCCTTGGTCATGATACATGGCTAATACGGCATCAGCATCTTTTAGATATTTTTCCGTAAATAAAGTGTCAGCGGGTAAGGGGCCAATGATATCCATGCCCATTTTTTTATGATGTTGAATGACTGGCGATATGATTTCAATTTCTTCCCTACCCAGATGGCCATCTTCGCCAGCGTGAGGGTTTAATCCAGCCACAATTATTTTTGGATTGTTTATACCAAACTGTGTTTTTAAATCATGGTGCAAAATTTCTAATACTTGAGAGACGCTTTCTGTGGTGATATGAGAAGCTACTTTGCTTAGAGGCATATGTGTTGTGACCAGGGCTACACGTAAGCCTTCTGTTGCTAACATCATGACAGGCAGAGGTGATTGTGTCTTTTCTGCTAGGTATTCAGTGTGGCCAGTAAAATTGGCTATTTCATGTGTCAGAACACTTTTCTGAATAGGTCCTGTGACTAGCGCATTTGCCTGGGAATTCATACAAGCATCAATTGCTGTTTCCAGTACATTTAAAACATATTTGGCATTGTTCGGGTTAAGCTGGCCGGTTTTACATTCTGCATTTAAATCTATTGGTAAAACCTTTAACACGCCAGGTTCTTGTGGGCTGGGTCTGTCTGTTAGTGAGCACAGTTTTATATTAATATCTAAATCGAGTTGCTGTGCGCGACGCTTAAATAGATTGGGGTCGCCAATGGTAATAATATCTGCACTAAATTGCTGCTGAATTGCTTGTAAGATAATGTCAGGGCCAATGCCAGAAGGTTCACCAGCAGAAATAAGTATGCGAGGGTGTGTCATTAATCTGAATTTATTACTACGAAAGCTTCTTCTCTCACTTGGCGTAACCAAGTTTCGGTCATTTCTTCGATTTTTCTTTGGCGAATAAATTCTCTTGCTTTATTTTGTGTAAATTCTTCGCTGTTATCTAGGTCTCGTCTTTCAATGGTTTGCATAATATGCCAGCCAAATTGTGACTGAAAGGGTTCGCTGACTTCACCAGGATTTAAACTGTTCATTGCAGCTTCAAATTGAGGAACCATCTGTCCAGGGCTTACCCAGCCCAGATCGCCGCCATTGATCGCGCTGGCTCGGTCTTCACTATGTGATTTTGCCAATTCATCAAAATCTGCACCGGCAACAATGCGCTCACGTAATTGGCGTAAACGAGTAATAACATCAATTTCTGTGTTTAATTCATTCGGGCGAATTAGAATATGCCTTGCTTTTGTTTGAGTAACAATGTGTTTTTCGCCTGTACGTTTTTCGTTGAGACGTATGATATGAAAACCACTGGAACTACGAATGAGTTTACTGTGTTCACCAACAGCCATTTGTATCACTGCCGTTGAAAAAAGCGTTGGAAGTTGTCCTGCTTTTCGCCAACCAAGATTTCCTCCTTCCAGTGCTTTTTGTCCATCAGAAGAGCTAATAGCGACTTGTTGAAATTCCTCACCTGCATCTAGTCTAGCAAGAATATTGTTGGCTTTTTTTTGTGTTTTTTGAATTTCGTCCGCACTCGCTGCTTCGGGAGAAGCAATTAAAATGTGAGACAGATTATATTCATCATCGATATTACCCTGGCTAGCTTGCGTTGCAAGAAAATTGTCTACTTCCTGTGTTGAAATAGTAATTCGATTGTGAATCTCACGTTGATGTAATCGAGCTAGAATCATTTCTGCTCGAATGTCTTCACGAAATGATGAAAAGTTAAGACCATCATTTTCTAAGGCGTCTCGAAATTCTCGAAGAGATAGCTGGTTTTGTTGGGCAATTCGACTGAGAGTAGAGCTTAGTTCGTTGTCATTAATTCGAATGCCTGTGCTTTTAGCAATTTGTAGTTGAATCTGTTTAACAACTTCCCTTTCTAATACTTGCTTACGCAAAACGTTTTCTGGTGGTAAGCGCGTATTCTGAGAACGTAATTGATTTCGGATGGTTTCAACTTGTTGGTTTAATTCAAGTGATGTGATGACATCATCATTAACAATCGCGGCAATTTGATTAATGCTGGTGGATTTGGCGTAGGCTAGAATGGGTAAGCTTAGTATTCCAAGCAAAAGCATTTTAAAAAACGATGTCACAGCGATTTCCTAAATATATGTGTAATGGGGCAGATTATACCCTAACGTTCCGTAAATTGTAGAGGTATGTATTACATGGGACCTTGTGATGCAGCTTTAGTTTCAACCAGAGGTGCTGGGAGTTTCGGTGTAAGTTACTGATTATATGGTGTTATTAAGCAAAACTTGGGTTTTGTTCGTCATGGGTGTCAACTTGGCCAAGAAAATTGTAATAATCTAATGCTTCATTTATACCCCAGGCATATTCACCCTCAGAAAAATACACTCTAGGGCGGCCTTTTAGTCGACGAAGTTCAGTACTATGATTGGCGACAACAACACCCAGCGTATCTCCCAATAGCATATCCGTATCATTTCCAGAATCACCAGCAACTAGAATATGTTCCAGAGGAATACCCCATTTGTCCGCAACGTATCTCACAGCTGCGCCTTTTGATGCCCTCATGGGTAAAATGTCCAGGTAAGCTTGGTGGGAATAAATGACATTGGCATGTAGCTTATGTTGTCGTAAATGTTGTTTGATTTCACGTAGTGGTGGCATTTTAACAGGATCAACGATAAAGCTAATTTTGTAGGTTGATTGGTTTTTTCTAACTTGCAGGCGGATGCCGGGAATTTTTTTCATTGCTCTCAATGTTGTTCCTGGATCCCAACGATATTGAATTAACCGCCACCAGGCTTCATCATACGTGATTTGTGGTCCATATTTTATTTCAGTGCCAACAGATGTGATGAGCACATCAGGTTGTGGCACTTCCCAGCTTTTGAGCGCTTCTTTAGCGCTGTTTACGTTGCGTCCTGTTGCCACCCCCAGGCCAATTTTTTCACCGCTTTCTTTTAAGCGCTCAAGAAATACTTTTAATCCCTGGCCGTTACCGATTAACGTATTATCAATGTCACAAATAATTAAGCGATCAACTGTTGGTAAGCGGCTTTTAATGGATTGTTTTTTCTTTTTCAGATTGTGCTTAGGGATATGCTTTTTTATTTCTGTCACATATCGTGAAGCATGCCCTGGCCAGGAATAAAACTTGTGTGCGCCATTGATACCATTTTTTGAATATTTGCTCCAAAGCTGTCGGTTAGACAATATGCTGAGTAATGATAATGTAATTTGCTGGGTATCAAGCGGGTCAATTAAAATGCCATTATTACAATTTTCTATAATTTCCGTTGGTCCGCCATGTTTAGTGGCAACAACAGGTAAACCACTAGCTGCGGCTTCAATGATTGTAAGGCCAAAGGGCTCAGTTAATGCGGGATTGATGAACACACCTCGACTTTTTACAGCAAGTCGATAGAGCTGAGGAATATCATGCGTACGGTGATTCTTGGGGTAAGCAACTTTTCCGTACAAATCATATTTGTCGATGAGATAGAGGAACTCATTAAAAACTTCTCGAGACTCTTTATTCCATTCGTTAATATCCTCTCTGTTACCTAGTAAAATTACCAAGTTTGACATTTCTTGTAGTTCTTTGGATTTGCCGAATGCTTCAATGAGCGATCTGACATTTTTTCTAAGATCTGCTCTTGCTAAGGCTAGAATCATTGGTTTATCTGGTTGACTTAAAAATTTGTCAACGGTTTGCTTAAAAGCTGGAATTCGTTTGCTGCGTGTGGGAGGAAAAAACTGATTTAATTCTATACCTGGCGGAATGACGGACATTCGCTCCGGCTGATAATTATCGTATAGTTGATACTGTTCGTTGATTTCTTGTTTGGTACTAGCGATGACTTTAGCTGCCATATCCAATGTGTATTCTTCGGCTTCGATACGCTGCGTGATGTTATATTGTTTTTCAATATTTTCGGCTTTTGACCCCTGAGCAAGAAGTCGTTGTAATTTATCTCTACCCAGTGAATGTCCGGTATGTATCAGCGGTACACCTAATAATCCTGCTAGATGGGCACCAACAAATCCTCCGTCGGCATAATGACTGTGAATAATGTCTGGAATTTTACCGACTTCTCGAATATGTAATAGTGCTTGATCTGCAAAACTATCAAGATGCGGCCACAAAACTTCTTTTCGCAAATAGCGCCTTGGCCCACAGGGTATGCGATATATTGTGGCGCCCGTTGAAATTTCTTCTTTATCTTGGGAATAGATATCATCAATTTTTGAATCAAACACTTGTCTTGTTAATAAATCTACTCGACTCACATCGGGGTGTGAAATTAGGGATTTGCTAAGCTCAATGAGATATTTGATCTGGCCACCTGTGTCGGCATCTTTGCCTAATTCAAGGTCTTTGCTTCTCAGTAAGCCATGTACTGAAATCAACACAATATAAAGATTGGATTTATTTTTACTATTATTAGACATAAATTAGTTGATCCAGTTCGTAGTATGTTGTTGATAAAAGGAAATATCATTAATGGTGGCGCCTTGAATACGGCAAATGTCTGCAGAGAAAGCTAAAGCCCGCTTCAGAATAATATTCGTTGGCCAGTTTTGATAAATACCAAATAGCAGCACTGCGCTAAATGCGTCTCCAGCACCGACAGTGTCTTTGATATTTGTTACTTGTGGGGCTTTGTCATGTATTAATTCGTTGCCGTCGTAGAAGTAAGCACCTTTTTCACCACAGGTGACAATTAAGTTATCCATGGGATGACGTTGAAAAAAACGTTTAATAGAAGATTCAAGTGATGTGGTTGAGCCATTTAAAACTTGCAATTCTTCATCGTTTAATTTTACCCAATGTGCTTGCTCTAAAATTAAGGATAATACCTTGTCGTCCCACCAAGGTGAACGCAAGTTGATGTCCACAAAATGTTTTAACGGTAAGGATAATAAAGATTTGAGCGCTGACCGAGAGGTTTTATTTCGTAAACATAAGCTACCAAAGTAAAGTAATTCAGAATGTTTGATGTTGTTGGGTAGTTCTTGTTGATTAATAAAATCAAAAGCCTGATTTGCCGGAATTTCGAAACTATGAGAAGTTGCAGTCTGAGATATGATGACACGTCCGGTGTTGTGGTCGGAGTCGACTTGTAAACCTTCAATATTCATCTGCCAGTTTTGCATAGTTTGACGAATTTTTTTGCCTAATTCATCTCCACCGACCCGACTAATAATGACTGGATCTAAATTGAATGCGCGTAAATGCCAGGCTACGTTAAAAGGTGCACCTCCCAGAATTTGTGCGCCATCAGGAAATTCATCAAATAATACTTCACCAAAGATGATGGGTGTCATATTGACCTTTTTTACTTTATGAAAACTTGTAAAAAGAGAGATAGTTTGTTTTTTGATCGATAGCGATCTGTATGTATTTCCGATTGTGTAATGTAATTCGTTAACTTTCTAAAGCGTGCGAAAACGAGTTGTTGGAAAAGTTAGATTAGTAAAAAGTATAATAGATAGATGGCTAATTTTCGAGTTTTATACTGGGTTATTAATCTGCTTGATATGGAATTATGAATTACAAAGGTAAAATAACGCGTTTAAAGTGTTAGAACGGCAAAGATTGTGTATAGTTATGCTGATGTTATTTATGAAGGTATGAGATAGAGTGACAGAAGATTTACGTCTCGTAGAGCTGACAAAATGGTTGGATTTTGCGCTCGAACAACAATCAATGGAAATTAGTGTGGCATCGGCTGATGCCAGTTTTCGACGTTATTTTCGAATTAAAATAACGGATAGCAATGAGGCAAAAACATGGATTGCCATGGATGCGCCGCCAGACAAAGAAGATTGTAAACCTTTTGTGAAAGTGGCAACTGCTTTTCATCATCTTGGCATGAATGTACCGGAAATTTATGCTCAGGATTTGAGTCATGGATTTTTAGTGTTAACGGATTTTGGAAATACCTGTTATTTAGATCAATTGCATGAAAACAATGCGGATCGTCTCTACGGCGACGCCATGCAAGCTTTACTCAATTTGCAAACAAATGACAAACCGCATAACGTCACTTTACCCCCTTATGATAAAACGCTCTTAGATCGAGAAATGCAATTATTCAACGATTGGTTTTTGGCCAAACATGTTCAATTGGCGCTGAGTGAAGATGAAAGCGCTGGACTGCGTTTGGTCTATGATTCATTGATTGATAATGCACTAACACAAGAACAAGTTTGGGTGCATCGAGATTACCATTCCCGTAATCTGATGTTGACTGATAAAAACAATCCAGGCGTGATTGATTTTCAGGATGCTGTAGAAGGTCCCATTACTTATGATTTAGTGTCCTTATTGCGAGATTGTTATATAGACTGGCCATTAACAAAAATTGAAGTATGGGTGGAAAATTATTTAGCACAGTTGCAGTCACGAAATAAGTGCCGAGATACTTCTATTGAAGCATTTATGCGATGGTTTGATTTGATGGGTGTGCAGCGACATTTGAAAGCCATTGGTATATTTGCCCGATTAAATTATCGTGATGGAAAAAGTGGCTATTTAAATGATATTCCACGAACACTCAATTATGTTCAGCAAGTGACAGCAAAGTACGAAGAGCTTGCGGTGTTGAACCAGTTAATTACTTCTCGAATATTACCTGCTATGAAAGACGTATCATGAAAGCGATGATTTTAGCCGCCGGGCGTGGAGAGCGCATGCGGCCATTAACTGATAGTTGCCCAAAACCTTTGTTAAAAGTGGCAGGGAAAGCGTTAATTGAACATCACATCATTGCTTTGGCAGATGCTGGATTTAAAGAATTGGTCATCAATCATGCTTACCTGGGACAACAAATTGAAGACTTTCTTGGTGATGGTTCCCGTTATGGGGTTTCAATTGCTTATTCGGCAGAAAAAGAAGCATTGGAAACGGGAGGAGGTATATATCAAGCGTTGACTTTGCTGGGTGATCAGCCATTTGTCATTGTTAATGGTGATGTTTGGTGCGATTATGACTTCAAAAAACTACCCAGAAATATTGATGGATTGGTGCATTTAGTGATGATAGATAATCCTGAGCATAATCTTTCTGGAGATTTTTATTTTTCTGATGGTCAATTATTAGAAACGACAGGTGAAAAACTGACATATAGTGGAATTGGTGTTTATCATCCTGATTTGTTTTCGTCTTGTCAGTTAGGTAAGTTTCCATTGGCTCCATTATTGAGAGCTGCGATTAAAAATAAGCAAGTGTCGGCAGAACATTTTTCTGGGTTTTGGATGGATATTGGTACACCAGAAAGGTTAGAATTTGTTAACAAAAAAACGGTTTCTTCTTAAGTAAAATAATAACATTTATGTCTTTTCATTTATTAGCATGTATTAGTTCTCACGGTTATGGTCATTTTGCTATGACCGCGCCAGTTCTCAATGAGTTAAATAAGCAGGCATCAATATCATTAACGGTACGTTGTGTTTTGCCTGAGGATTTGATTCGCTCGAGGATTGGTGGGGATTTTAATATTGTTGCGGAATCTAGTGATTTTGGCATGGTTATGAATAGTTCGCTGGATGTTGATTTGGAAGCCGCTGCGGACGCTTATCAAAAACTTCATGCGAATTTACCTCAAGCCATAACGGAAGAACAAAAAAAGATATCGGCGCTGAAGCCAAATTTAATTATTGCAAATATTCCTTACGTTACTGTGGCCGCAGCGTTTCAGGCTAATATACCAGTCATCGCCTATTGTTCCTTGAATTGGGCTGAAATTTTCAATTCGTATTTTAAAGACAAATTACCTGAAGCTGAAAAAATCTTAGCTGAAATAAATAATGCCTATAATTTGGCTGAATATTTTGTTTGCCCTGAACCTTCGATGGCGATGCCGGGGTTGAAAAACATAAAACATATTGGACCTATCGCCAAAATAGCCACTAGTCATCGTAAAATACTTAATGAGAAATTGTCATTAACTGAGAAAGATAAATTGGTGTTGATAACACCTGGAGGGGTGGCAACGCCCGTTCCTTTGAATGACTGGCCGGTGATACCAGGAGTCACTTGGATTGCTGCATGGCCTTACGAAACCACACGCCAAGATATTATAACGACCGGGCAAATCGAGCTATTGTTTAGTGACTTACTTGCGAGTTGTGATGCGGTGATTACAAAACCGGGCTATGGAACGGTTACTGAAACGGTATGTAATGGAATTCCTGTTTTGTATGTTTTGAGAGGTGATTGGGCAGAGGAGCCGTTTCTTGAAGCTTGGTGGCATAACCATGGAGCAGTCATTAAAATTAGCCGCGAAGAGTTTTTTGCTGGAAATATCCAGAATAACTTGGAAAAATTGTGGAAATATCCCAAGGTTAAACCTGTTGCGGCTTCTGGTTTAAAGGAGTTTTTAGCGATAGTGCAGAGCTATATTCATTAGTTTTTTCTCTTACCTATTGATATTAAAGAAAAAAGTTTAAGACTTACTTGTTTTTGAATATTCCTATTTCAAGCTAAGTTTCATGTTCAAGGATTAGACTAAATTATATTCTGTAGATAATCGAGTGCCAGGAATAAAATTCCAAGAATACTGGTCTAAGCTATAATGTTGATTGTAAATAATAGTGTGTTTTATAAACAGTTGGTAAGAGGGGCTTTTCTAAAAAAATGTCTTTTGCCAATAGTTTTGTTTACGCTGTTTTTTTTTAGCAAAAATGTTTTATCTGCAGTAACTATTACGTCGTTTCTTTCTTCGGATGTCGGTGTAAGTTCTGTTAGGCTGAATGCAACGGTTAGTGCGTCTGCTGAAACGACTCGAATTCATTTTGAATATGGCACATCCCCGACAAACTTAGTTTTATCAACACCTGAAAAGATTTTAACAAACTCTGCAGTTGAAAATACAGTCGATGACTTCATTTCTAATCTACAATGTGGAACAACTTATTATTTTTATGTGGTAGCCAATAGTGGTGGTGTTGAAACCATTTCGAATTCTGATTCATTTACTACCTTGGGCTGCGTTTCAGTTTTGAACGCTATTGATACATACGATGCAATAAATGTTACTCAAAGTAGTGCGCGTTTGCTTGGAAATGTTTCACTAGCGGAGACCTATCTGGAGGTAAGTTATTATTTTGAGTATGGATTAAACACCACCTATGGTGAGAAAATTGAAGGTGGTCCTCTTGGACAGGGGGTTTCTCAAGCAGAAGTGAATGCAGATGTGTTTGGTCTGAGTTGTAGTAGCAATTATCATTATCGGTTAGTTGTACTCTTGAAGAGCGCTATAGGCTCAGATGTCGAAAAAAATGAGGGAAATGATATGGTTTTGGCAACAGAAAATTGCCCCGAGCCAATATTATTTCCTGCAACAGCGGTTGCGACTGGGCGCGATAAAGCAACAATATCTGTTGCGCTACATACTTATAATAAAGAAGTTGATCTATTCTTTCAGTGGGGCAAGACAACGGAATTAGGAGAGCAAACTGCTACCCAGCAAGTCATGTCTGGAACTGTTTTGGAACAAATCTCAGGATTATCTTGTGGTATTCCTCATTACTTCATTGCTGTTCTGCAGTATGATGATGTTGAACTGAGAAGTGATTTAATAAAGTTTACAACCAAAGCATGTTCTCAAGCACCTGCGGCTACTACGGAAGCTGCGACCGATATTCTAAAAAATTCTGCATCGTTGAATGCCAAAGTATCACCAAATGATGCGATTACCTCTGCGTATTTTCAATGGGGTACTGATGCGACTTATAATTTAACCACAGAAGTTAAGAATATTAGTGCTGGGTTTTCGGGGCAAATCGTTAAGGCAGAACTAATCGATTTAGAATGTGAAACAAAATATTTTTACCGGATTTTTGCTTCAAATACCAATGGACAAATTACCGGTCAAAGTCTGAGTTTTACTACTTCGCCTTGTGACGATCCAATTACTATACCGGAACCTTTTCCAGAACTAGAAAGTGCGAAAGTATTTGCAGGGAAAAATCATAGTATTATTCTGGGCAAGAGCGGTGAAGTGATCACCTGGGGAGATAACCGGTTTTTTCAGCTAGGTGGTCCAACAACAGATTCTGATTTGGTTGATGGGGTTAAATCAACGACACCTAAAGGTGATCTACCACCACTATTTTTTAATATTCTAGATGCTGCGGCAGGTGGTGAACACAGTTTAATATTGCACGACGAAGGAATTATGAGTTTTGGAAATAACAATGTAGGCCAGTTGGGTGCTTTTACCGATAATTTGCCAGCTCAGGAACCCGTTTGGGTGGTAAATGATTCTGGTGCAGCATTGAGTCAAATTATTGATGTTGATGCAGGTAATAAGCACAGCATAGCGCTACGCACTGATGGTGGCATATTAGTTTGGGGTGATAACTCTTTTGGTCAATTGGCAGAAGATCAATTACCTAAATCACTTAAACCAATCCTTATGACATCGCTCAATAATGCAATTAAAATTACAGCTGGTGATAATTTTAATTTAGCAATTTTAGCAGACAAATCCTTAGCTGCTTGGGGTGCCAATGGTAGCGGCCAATTGGGTGTTGGAGCTAGCAGTCAAAAGCAGGATGTTATGATTGTTCCTGGTGTAACTAATGTCATCAGTTTAAGCGCAGGTGCAGAGCATGTATTGGCATTGCAGGAAAATGGTAGTGCATTAGTTTGGGGAAATAATCAAAATGGCCAGCTTGGTTTGGGCAATACTGAAAACCAGGAATCTCCAGCAACTCTTGATTTTGTCGGTGCAAGAGTAATTCAATTTGCAGCGGGGAGTAATCATAGTGCCGCTCTTCTGGAAGATGGAAAGGTTTTGGCTTGGGGTGATAATTCCTTTGGTCAATTGGGAATAGGGTCTGTTGAAAACGTCATGTCACCAACAAGAGTTGTGGGTAATGATCAAGAGGATTTGACTGGTATTGTGAGCATCGCTGCCGGAAATAATTTTACAATAGCAGTGGATAATGCTGGCAATATTTTGAGTTGGGGTGACAATTCTTTGGGTCAATTAAACGGAAATGCTTCAGTAGAAGTTGGCAAAGTTAGGCTGGCCGATAAATTTGGTGTTAATATTTCATTAAATATGCCGCGAATAATTGTAGACAAAGAGAGTGTCTCTATCGAACGTGGTTCGGTGGGTCAAGTCAATGTTCGACTATCTGCTAACCCTGATTCAGTAGTCGAAGTCAAAGCAGAGTTTGAAGCGGGAAATGATGATTTTTTTATTGAACGAGATAATCGAGTATTTTTTAGTCCTGAAAGAGTCGATTGGCCCATTGAAAAACAATTAACGATTGCCTCCAGAGAAGAAGGTGAAATTTCTGAAGGAGTATTGAGTTTCTCCGCTCCAGGTTTTGCTACTGTAAACGTTAATGTGCTAATTGCCGGTGGCAAGAATGAAAAACCTAAAGAGCAAGTTGTTGGTGGTTTGCATCCATTCTTCCTAATATTCTTATTGAGTTGGCTCTTTTTCGTATTTCCAGCGCGTTGTATGCACTACCAACTTTTATCTAATCAAATATTCAGAATAAGTTAAATCATGATTTCTTTGCTATAATTTCTCAAATTACGGGGAGGGGATTGTATGCAATTGGGAACACCTTTGTCGCCAAGCGCGCTTAAAGTGATGCTTTTAGGTTCTGGCGAATTAGGCAAGGAAGTTATCATATCTTTACAGCGTTTTGGCGTAGAAGTGATCGCTGTTGATCGTTATGCAAATGCGCCTGGCCATCAAGTGGCTCATCGGGCTCATGTGATAGATATGACAGATGCCAATAGTCTTAAAGAACTTATCCTTAAAGAAAAACCGCATATTATTGTTCCGGAAATTGAAGCAATTGCCACACATGTCTTGGCTGAAATTGAAGCAGAAGGTATCGCTGAAGTTATTCCGAAAGCGAGAGCGACTCAACTGACGATGAATCGAGAAGGTATTCGCCGTCTCGCAGCGGAGCAATTGGAATTAGCAACATCGCGTTTTGCTTTTGCAGAAACTTTAAATGAACTTAAAGTTGCTATTGATGGTGGTATTGGTTATCCCTGCATAGTGAAACCAGTTATGTCTTCATCGGGAAAAGGACAATCCCTAATTGAGGCTCCAGAAGATGTAGCGCTTGCATGGAATAATGCGATGGATGGTGGCCGTGTAAAGCAAGCAAAAGTTATTGTTGAAGAAAAAATTGAATTTGATTTTGAAATAACCTTATTGACTGTTCGTACAATGGATGAAGCAGGTAATAGCCTAACACATTTTTGTGAGCCTATTGGGCATATTCAAAAGTCCGGTGATTATGTTGAAAGTTGGCAACCACAAAGAATGTCAGAAAGAGCTTTAAATAAATCTAAAGACATTGCTAAAAAAGTGACTGATGATTTAGGTGGTCGAGGTATTTTTGGTGTTGAATTATTTGTAAATGGCGATGATGTTTGGTTTAGTGAGGTAAGTCCAAGGCCACATGATACCGGCATGGTGACAATGGTGAGTCAATATCAAAATGAATTTGAGCTACATGCTCGAGCGATTTTGGGTTTGCCCGTATCAACTGAAATATTAAAGCCAGGGGCAAGCGCGGTAATTTACGGTGGAATGAATGAAAAGGGCATTGCTTATAAGGGTTTGGAAAGCGCACTTTCTGTTCCACAAACAGAAGTTAGGTTATTTGGAAAACCTGAGGCATTTCTTAAGCGACGAATGGGTGTTGCATTAGCTTATGCTACCAATGTTGAGCAAGCGAGAAAGAATGCAAAAATAGTGGCATCTAAGATAGAAACAATAAAGCCAGATGTTTTATAAAACATCTGGCTTTATATGAATGGGAGAACCTAAATTACTTGTTTTAAAAGTAAGCACTTGTTGCCTATAAAGCCTCCCTGGAGGTTTTTATTTCTCCACTTTATAGCACTAGCGAATCGCTAACAAATGATTTGGTTCTCCCTTTGACTTTTATTGGCTTATCGAAAGCCTTCTTTGCTGTAAATTTTAAAAGTGACATATGCGCCTAAAATTACACCGATAACGGTAACAGCGTAAATGGCTAAATTTAATACTTCTGTGTATCCCATTGTAAAACCCCTGAAATTTTAAGTGTTTAAGTTCTTATGGTGATAGTATCTTGCCCGAATCTATTCGTTGGATCAAGTCTTAAAATTTTAAATGAGATGGTTTTTTTATATCAGTTAATTTTGTGAATTGTTTGATCCTGTTCTGGTTTCAGCCAATGAAGCTAATTGAGATTTTTAATGCTAATTGCCTGAAAAATATTAATCAATTGAATGGCAAAATTGGGGTTTGTGTTTTAATGATAATTGCACAAAATTTGAGTACCCTGAATAAAGTAATTGCTTGTTTGGTCGCTATTGTAATCATTAATCGCATCAATCTGAATAACTTGAATGGTTCTAAGTTATTAATTTAAATGCAGATAGGAGTAGTATGCGGAGCAACAAGAACATTCCAGAAACAGTACAAGACTTGGTCAATGGTGTTGAGCAATTAGTATCCTTACCAGAAGTTTGTTTTATGGTTAACGATTTGGTTAATGATCCAAATTCAGATATTACGCAAATCGGAAGTGTTATCAGTCAGGATCCTGATTTAACTGCACGTTTATTAAAATTAGTTAACAGTTCGTTTTATGGATTTGATAAACCTATTGATACCGTGACTCGTGCTGTTATGGTGGTGGGTTTGCGCGAATTGCAACATATGGTTTGGGCAAGTTCAGCAGTAGAAACTTTTTCTAATTTGTCACCAGCAGATGCCAATATGGCAGGTTTCTGGCGGCACAGTATTTTTTGTGCTGTCACAGCAAGAATACTTGCAAGGGAATGTAATATTTTGCACCCGGAACGTATGTACGTCGCTGGTTTGTTACATGACATTGGGCGTTTATTGATATTTCATAAGCTGCCTAAAAAGGCGAGCAAAATTATTGCAGAGGAGCGTTCAAATCCAGATCGCGATATAGCAAGTATTGAAAACGAAATTTTGGGTTATGACCACGCACAAATAGGCATGGCTTTATGCAATAGCTGGGAACTGCCCAATAGTTTAGCAACGGCAATTGGTTATCATCATCAGCCCGAATTAGTTGATAGCTTTAAATTGGAAACATCGATTTTACATGTGGCTAATGTTATGGCTCATGCATTGGAAATGGGAGACGAAGAAAAATTTCAAGAACGTACCAATGCTGTTGCATGGGAATTATTGAATTTAACTGATGATGCTATTAAGCGGACGCTACAAGAGGCTGTGATGCAATTTTTGGAAGCCTTAGAGTTGCTTTTACCGGGTGCAAGTCAGCGAATATAGAATAAATGAGAATAGGGATGACAAATTCAATACCAAGCGAAAATAATATGGTTGAGACGAATACAATGGATCCCCATAGATTGCATGATCTCACAAAAGCATTAATTAAATTCAGTATGCAAGATGGTGATCGGGCATCACAAGAATTAAGTGTGCGTTTGTCAAATATACAGGCGCAACTTTCGACTTTAGAATTAAAAATCGATTCTGATTTAGATAAAGAGGATATTAAACTCAATATCACGCTTGCAGCGAGTGAATTGTTGAAATGTTTCATCGAATTACAATTTTTCGATCGAATTTCACAAAGAATGGATCATGCAATGCAAAGCATTGATGCTGGTTTAATGGATGAGGCAACACAAAGCAGTATCGCAGCGTGTTTTACTATGGAAGATGAGCGTATTTTATATACAGCATTGTTGGAAGGTGAAAGCGTAGAGTCTGCAGTACAAAAAGCAAACGCTAAACTCATCAATGTTGTTAATAACGATGACGAAGATGATATTGAATTATTTTAAAGCGTCAATCTTCTCTCTAGTTACATGGGATTAGAGATTAATATTGATTTGATACCAGATCTGGTTTAATCTTACCCGCCCTGAAAATTGATGTTTCTGAAATATAACAACTTCTATCTTCATTTCCGGGAAAATTTCAATTACTTTAATGTCTTATCGCATCACGAAGTATATGGAGAGGTGTCCGAGTGGCCGAAGGAGCACGCCTGGAAAGTGTGTATACCGCAAGGTATCGAGGGTTCGAATCCCTCCCTCTCCGCCAAATAAAAAAAGGGTTGCCTATTTAAGGCAACCCTTTTTTTATTTGTGGTGATGGGTGGATGAGAACTCTAATTGGAGGTTTGACAAGTATTTTTATGGAGCAAATGCTATTGCCTTTAGGCAACCTGCAAAGGCGAAACACAGGAGGTGTTTCGTTAAATCATCTGGAACGATTTTGAACTCACGATTACGCGCCCGAAGGGTGCAGCACAGGGGAATGCTGCATTAACTCCACTCTATCCGTAAGCTAAAAAGGACCTCTAACTAGGGTGTATTTTTCCTAGTTTGAGCCTATTAAACCACCCGTTTGAATATACTTTCGACTTCAATTTACCCAAATTGACACTCGTTTTTCTCTTCAAAAATAAGCACTTAATCCGACCAAAATCCGCTCTCCACGATTTAAGTGTTTTGGTAAACGGTCGATATAGAAATAGCCATATACCCTTTTAGATTGAAAGGGCTAATCTGCATTTGCTAACAAGTTTAAATGGAATTAGAACAGTGAATATTACACGGCGTGAATTTCTACAAGCATTGAGCATCGGTATGGGAATGTACCTGACGCGATTACCAATGTCTCATGCGGCGAAACATCAAGGCCTTGAAAAACTTTTGAAAGGCAGTACTGTCCCTTCAAATTATTATGACATCCCACGTTTTGGTAATGTTTCATTTTTACATTTCACCGATTCTCATGCGCAACTACTACCAGCTTATTATCGCGAGCCGGCGACTCATTTAGGTGTCGGTGCGATGGCTGATGATATGCCTCATATTGTGGGAGAGCATTTAGTAAATGCAATGGGATGGCAAACAAATTCCGCGCTTGCGCATGCATTTACGTGTGTTGACTACGATACCTTAGCAAATAAATTTGGTGCTATGGGTGGATTTTCTTATTTGGCGACATTGGTTAAACAATTAAAAGAAAGCAGACCAGGCGCCTTACTTCTCGATGGTGGTGATACTTGGCAAGGCTCCGCAACATCTTTGTGGACAAACGCGCAAGATATGATAGATGCAAGTTTATTATTGGGTGTTGATGTTATGACAGGCCATTGGGAGTTTACTTATGGTATGGACCGCGTGAAATATGTTCTTGAAAATGATTTTAAAGGAAAAATTGATTTTGTTGCTCAAAATATTTTAGACCTGGAGTTTGAAGAGCGGGTATTTGAACCTTATACCATGAAAGAACAAAATGGGGTGAAAATTGCGATTATTGGACAAGCATTTCCTTTTACTCCTATCGCGAATCCAAGATATTTGGTGGAAGATTGGCAATTTGGTATCCGTGAAGAAATCTTACAGGAAGTAATCGATGAAACACGAGAGAAAGGTGCACAGGTTGTCATTTTATTATCACATAATGGT